>Ga0209709_10000126_pt1 | contig 70695 bp, 82 predicted proteins | sample ArcticOcean_MG_C_2_FD_187435 | JGI IMG/M metagenome (GOLD analysis project Ga0209709, IMG submission 187435) | Marine microbial communities from western Arctic Ocean - ArcticOcean_MG_CB4_136 (SPAdes) (version 2) | ecosystem: Environmental > Aquatic > Marine > Oceanic | place: Arctic Ocean... | reverse complement strand
TCCCTCAACCTTTAATTGTAGATTACAATACCCACGACATCCGTCGTCAGGGCTGGAAATAATCTCTGTATATAAGTATTAATTAGTTGGATTTAAATCGACCGAACTGGTCTTTTTTTAATTTGCGGTTTTTCAATGCCAGACATCTTGCTTGATACAATTCAGTCCCCTCATCTACTCCGTGTCTATCTTGATACCAAGGTAATGAAAAACGACCTTTTGCTTTTTGTTTTTGTTTTTGAATTGCTTCGTCTGAATGTTTTTTACCGAACATTCCGTTTTTGTATCCAACTCTATCTTCACTTTGTTTTTTTACAAATTCTTTATATTCTTTGGTATTTCGTCTACCTTTCCATTGGTCTCCACCAGAACCAATATATGTATCATTATATCCATTTTTTACTGAATCATATAAGATAATAAATGCTTCTTCAATGGTTTGTGATTCTTCTGGAACTACTTTTGCTATTTCCTCTACCACCATATTATCCCAACCATATTTACGAATAGATTTATGTAACGACCAACCCTCTTGCTTTTTAGCTACACTTCGGTGTTCGTTAATTCGTCTACCCAAATCACTTGTTCGACCAATATAAACTTTTTTACTTGGACTTGTTATTTTGTATATTATATCCATAGAATTCTCCATACTAATAAATAGTAGAATATAAAAAAAAACCCCCAAATAAATGAGGGTTTTTTTATGCTTGTTCACTAGAATTTACTTCTAATATTCGTTGTTAATACTAACTATTCATTTAGACATAGTTAACATCGGCAACAATTACTTTTCCGTAAAACTCTGGTCTGACCATTTTCTTCGCATAGCGTGTCATAACGCCTTTTCTTGGTGTGAAGTTTTTAGGGTCATATACTAGTGGTGTCATTATCATAGGAACATATGGAGCGTATACCGCGCCTGTTTCTAAGAAGTTAGAACCTCTAAATCCGATTAGGATTGTGTTTTCTAACATATAAGGGTTTTTATAAACAGTGTATCTGTTATTGATTGCCCCCATTTTTTGAACACCCATAGCGAATTGATTTGTGTTAGCGTCGCCATCAGCACCTGTTGCATATCCTGGAATTGATTCCAAGATTGTTGCAGTTTCTGGTGATACTACTATAAAGTTAGCTCCACCTCTTAGTGTTTTCTGATGAATTGCGTTACTTACGCTTTGGATTTTGTTTCCAAGTGTTTGGAACCAGTCACCTTTAGTGTAAGCATTTGAAGCACCACTTGATTCTTCAAACAATTCAGTTAATGAATTGTATTCATAACCAACTCTTGCTGACCAGTTTTCTGTCTTAGCTGAAGCGTTAGCCATCAACATATCAAGAATTTCTAAATCAATTTCCATTGAAATATATTCACTTAATAGTGATGTTAACTCTGCTTCTGCGTCAACTGAATGGTATGCATTTAAGTCTTGAGCAAGTTCTGGAGTCCAGACTGCTTTTAACTTACGAGTTTTAGCGATGATAGGAATGCTCTTTAACGCAATGTCTAATTCAGGTATATCAATATCTGTTTCAGGATTTGCGTCTACATTCGCTGCTGTAGCTTCAAAATCAGTTCTACTGTAATTTGTTGCTGGTTGTTTGTGATAAGCTACCTGTGCATTTATCAATGAACCGACACCAGATTTTCTAACAATAAATGTTATTGTATCAGCTGATGAATCGAATTTTGTGTATGCTGGGAAAAACTCATCAAAACCACTACCTGAGATTGAGAAAGCTCTTACGCCGTCTTGGTCTTCGTTAGTGTATGATGCGCCTGCTGTTACCACTTTTAGAAGTGCATTATCTGCACTATCTGCGGTTGCTTGTGAAGCTGATAAAGATGGTTCAAAATCAACATCGTCAAAGTTTACTGAAGCTGTTGAAAACGTGCTAGCTGATGCTGCTGTTCCAATAGTCTGTAAAGCTGTGTCGTTATCGTTAATTGAATATCCAAATTTACCTGCGCCGTATAAACCACCGCTTGCGTCTACGTTAGACCCTGATGTATTTCCGTATACATCAGCGTTGTTTGTATGGTTACCTGTTTGTGCAGTTCCATATTTGAAGTCTAGATAGAAGATAAGACCTGAAGGTAAGTTCATTGGTTGTACTGACACAAAATCTTGAGCTGCTAGTTCACCAAAAATTCTTCGAACTAATGGTAAAGCTACACCGCTCCACTCTTCTGCGTTTTGTCCACCAGTAACTGATGCTTCTTGGATTAACTGTCCTGCTTGATTTTCAAGCAATACTGCCATTCCGTGTCTTTTTGTTTCTTCTTCCATACCTTCTAATAGGCCTGTTGGCTCCCATTTTTTTACTAACTGACGAGTTTGTTCTAATAGTTGTCTTTGTGGATTATATCCGTCCATCAAAGATTCTATTGCTGTCATTTTACTCATTTTTAGTCCCCTAAAGTATGTTTGCTAATTTCTTGAACCTTGCTTTCATTTCAGCTCCTTCTGACAATACCTGTGCTTTCGCTGGTTTTGTAGAACGAGTTGGTTTTGAACTTGAACCTTTAGAAACTGACTCACTTAACTTTTTTGGGCTTTTAAATGATTCTGCTAATGTAGCATATACCAATTTAACTTCTCTCAAGTTTTTAGTTCTGTCAAAGTTTTCTACAACTTTTAGTTTCTGGTTGTTGTTCAATCCGAATGCTCTAAACAATTTGTTCGAGAACAATAGTTTTGCGTTCAATAAATTAACTTCGTTTAATTTTGCTCGCATAAATCTTACGACTTTACGAGTTTCTGTTATTTCTTTTTTAAGCTCTTCCACTTTGTCTGCTTCTTCTTCAGCGTCTTCTTCTTCAGATAGTGCTTTTAAGACTTCGTCAAGGTCGATATCATCGTCCTCATCTTTGTCTTCTACTTCTTTCACTACTGATGAATTTTCGTCTTCAGAACCTTCTGGTTTATCAGAACCTTCTGATTCAGGACCTTGTCCTACTGATGATGAATCATTTGCTTTATCAGCAACCTTGTTGTCAGCTTTACCAATTTCTGATGATACGTCATTTTCATCGACTTTTTCTTCTTCGTCTTTGTCTTCGACTTCTTCTACTGGTTCTTCTTCTTCCTCGGCATCTTTTAAATCTGCTTCTAATTCAGCAAGAACTGATTCTAAATCAAGTTCGTCTTCCTCTTCAGCGTCTTCTTGTTCTCTCATTTCTTCAGAATCTTCTTCTTCTTCAGCGTCCATTTCTTCTTCTTTGTCGTGCATGCCTTCTTCTTTATCGTGCATACCTTCCTCGGAATCTTCCATTTCTTCTTCAGCGTCCATTTCTTCTTCTTTATCGTGCATACCTTCTTCAGAATCTTCCATTTCTTCTTCAGTATCGTGCATGCCTTCTTCTTTATCGTGCATACCTTCTTCTGAATCTTCCATTTCTTCTTCTGTATCGTGCATACCTTCTTCAGCGTCCATATCTTCCTCTTCCTTGTCTTCAAGTTCTTCGGCGTCCATTTCTGCTTCGATTTTACGAGATAGCATAGATTGCAAACGTGGTGTAAATGCTTCTTCAAGTGCTATTTTAGCATTTGCTAATGCAGTTTCTCTAACTGCCTTTGCATCCGCAATAGCGTCTTTTAGTAAATCATCCATTATGTTTTCCTCTTTTGGATTCAATATAGTTATTAGGAACTATAATTAGATTAGTTTTAATCGATTACACTATATGATGTATATGAAAATACGATAGTGTATTTATTTAGTAATAAGTATCAAGTAAGTAGAAAAAAAACATACAAAGTGTGTATATTTTTAATCTTCTTGATTTTTTAATTTTTCGTATTTAGCTCTTAATTTTGTTTTATTTTTTAGTTCTCTTTTAATTGCCGATGGCTTTTTATAAAATGAACGTTCTTTTAATTCAAACATCATATTGCTGTCTTTAACTTTACGTTTGAATATTTTAAGTGCTTGTTCTACTGATTGTCCTTTACGGATATTTACTTTTATCAAAGTAACCTCTTTAGTTGTATTGTTTTAATTCTTCTGTAAGTTCTGCTATTTTTGTCAAAAGTTCTTCTTTTGTCATTTTCTTTTCAGCTGCATCCATTTTCGCATTAGCGTCATCTGCTGCCTTACTCATCTTCTTTTCGATATCTTTTGCTGAACCATCTTTAGTTGGTCTACCACTTCCTGCTCCACCCTCTTTTACTTCTTGTTCTTTTCTTAAACGATAAGCTCTTGCAGTATCTTCAATTGTTGGTAATGGCTCACCAAACTTTCTATCCAATACTTTTAAACTTGATTCTGATAATAGGTCTTTTAGTTTCATTATTTTTTACCTTCTGATTTTGCTTTATAGTTTTTATCAACATAGTTGAAAAACTCTTTTTTCTTCTCGTCATCTAATTCATCTGGTGAAGAAATGCCGAATTTTTTCATTGATGCTTGAAAGAATACTTCGTAATCGCCTTCTTCAAGACTATCTTTACCTTCTTCATCTTTGTTTACTTGTTCAGCGCCTTCTGGAATATCATAGTAACGATTTAAAATCATACCCATATCTTCATACAATCCTGCTAATCTTTGCTGAACTGATGATGCTTCTTCAGATATTTTTGAAAATGCTTTTGAGTGATTTGTTAATTCTTTCATATTACGACTTACCGTAACTTTGTCGAACCAATCTTCTGTTTCTTGAAGTGTGTGTGATGCTGCCATTTCTGCTACTTGTGATAGAGACTTTGCAGTTTCTTTTAGTGATTGTTGTTGATAAAGAGTTTCACCTAACTTATTATAGTTTTGTAAAGCTTCTTTAACCTGTTTTGAAGAAACTTTCTGAGTTTCAGATGATTCTCCATATTTTTCTTTAACGATTTGTGATAAAGAACCATATCCTGCATTAATTGCAGGAACACTAACTAGTCCCCCAACTGCTGAGAAATTCTCTTTTACTAAATCTTTTAACTTTGCCATTTTATGTTCTCCTTGTATATAAATATAAGTTAATTCTTTTTTCGTCTTGAATATGCTTTAAATCTATCTCGTATATCGTAGAATAGTCTTGAAAGAACTTCTCGTTTTGAGTAGCTCGCATCTTTTATACTACCTGTACTGATTGCTTTTGATAAATCCAGATTGTCATATTTGTTATTTTTTAAGTCTGATGTAAAAATACTTACTGCTCGTTGTTGAGCTTTTCCTATTTCTTTAGCTGCTTTGTTTACCGCATCTTGTGAAAATTGTTGTGCTTCTGGATTAGACCATTTAACATTACCCCTAATGTTTACTGCTTCGTTTTTTTCGTTCAATATGTCTTTCAGTTTAATCATTTTATTTCTTATAAGGAACTACTTTATTTAAATAGTTTTTTCTCAATGTACAACCATTACACTCAGTAACTTTACCGAATGTAGCTGTCTTGATTACACGAGAAACCGTATCTCCTAATCCCCTATCTTTTTTTACTAGTGTTTTTAGTTTAATCACTTTATAAAAATCCAAATAGCTTATCTAATTCTTTTAATGCTCTACGATTACCATTTATAGCAGCCATAACCATAAGTGAATATCTTCTTATATGGTGTGGTTCAGCTCTTGCTGTATCTAATAAATCTAATAAATCATCTGCGTCAAGGTCTTTATACTTGTTGACAAACTTTTGAACATCGTTTGCTGATTTACCAAGTAGTGATGCTACTTTTTTAACATCTTTGTCTGACGATGAGACAATTTTCTCATTTAAGTCTTCAACACGATTAGTATATCGTGTAGTTATTTTTGATAGGTCTTTTAAATTATCCATTAGTATCCAAACTTTCCTTGCATTATATAATTATAATATTGTTGAACGTCTTTTGCGTATCCTTCAGCGTCACCTTGACTGAAACCACCACCATCTTTTCCGTATTTCTTTTCGTCTTCTTTTTTCTTTTCAAGTGCTTTTAAATAATATCCATAATAATCATATAAACGAGCTAATTTACCACCCACACCTGATATGAAACGATATGCGTCTCCTTCTGGACTTGATGATTTTCCAACTGACATTCCAATCATTTTCTTGATTTTACCTGTTGGTGCTTTACCACCGATTGCTCCGTCAATTAAGTCTTGACATAATTTAGCTGCCTGTTTTACTTTAACTCCTAATTTTTTAGGGTCGTTAAGTCTTTGTCTTAGTAAGTCATCAAAGTATTGTTTATTAATTCTTGCAAATTCATCATTAGTTGTGAACCTTGCTGCTCCGAATTGAGCTGCTTGTCTCATTTGTCGTTTGATACCTGCGCCCATATAAGGCATATCTTCACTTAGTTTGATTTGATGAAATTTAATACCTGGTATTGACATCATACCTGATAATGATTGATATCCAATCATATTCATACCGAATTGTTTATTTCTTGAATAACTTCTTGAACCTGCGTCTATATCTGGAACGGTACTTCTAGTACCACTATATCTATTTTTTGCGGTTTTACCTGTTGCGGTCATTACATTTGTTAATTGTTTCCAACTTTTTGTATACCAAAGTGGTTTTCCGTCTTTCAATACACTAATGGTTGTAAATTTGTCAATTCCGACATCATATCCACCATAGAAATCTGTTTTTCCTTTTGCTGGGAATTTAGAATCTTTATCAACGTATGCAATCTCTATACCTTTTTTGGTTGGTTTTGCATTTGTTTCAATTTCAGCGTCTGTAATTTTATCCCATTCGATTCCAAGTTTTGCTCCGTATGACCAAAAGTTAGAGTCTATTCCTCTAAAATCATTTGTCAATGCACGAAGTTTACCTGCTTTGAATGACTCTACGGTTAATTTCCTGTCTACTCCGATATTTCCGTATCGTGTTTTAATATTTGATAATTCTTTTAAGCTCATTATACAAAGTCCCTTCTACCTTTTGATTCACCTTTACGATAAGATGTATTTTGTTTAAATAATTTAACTACTTTGTCCATATCTTTTGGGTCTTTTGTTTCAATTCCCACGTATGATGCGTAATTCTTTTCTGGACTTCTTCTATCGGGTGCATTATATTGACCTGTAATTGGATTGTTTGCAGTTATAATAATGACATCTTTGTTTCTCCAAAAGAAATTCTTTCCACCGGACCAACTTGCACCTGATGATGAACCTTTTGCTATCATTGGAATGTTTAATGCTTTTAAAAACTTTTTAAATCCACCTGGTTTAAAGTCTGTCAAATCAAATCCGTGTTGTGCTCCATCTTGAAATAGTTTTGCTTCTGTTAAACGGAAGTCTTTCCAAGTATCACTCATTTTCATTATTTGTTTTTTATCCATTGTATTCCTTATAATCTTACGTCTAAACCGGTGTTCTTTTTGAACATTTTACCTAATTGGTCGGCATAAACTCCTTTTTCTTTTGATTTAATTTTTCTTGAACTCCCACGAATACTTAAAAATTCCATATCGTATAAATCTCCTGATGTCAATCTAATGATAACGTGTGATATACTTTTTGAATTTCTACCTATTTTCATATGTAATTCATTTTTTGACTTATCGACTGCGAGATTTTTTGCTCCTGTCATTGCGACAAATTTATTACCACCTAATTGTTGTAGTAATTGTTTTGGGTCTAATCTGGCTTCATTTACTGATTCACCAACAAGTTGCTTAAAAAATGTTTGTCTAACTGAATCATTTTCACCTTGTAATTTATCACCTAATCTTTTGAGTAACTTGTCGTTGTATTTTTTTGGAAAGTATTTTTTAAAGTTTTTATAATTTATATTATCTGGTGTAAATCTCATAGACATAAATACACTTGAAATTACTTTCATTAATTGTTGTCCTTTAACACCTGTATGTTTCTTTAAGATATTATCTTTTATTTCTTTACCGATTACCATTAATACTTTTCTATCTCCACCTGTAAGGGCTTCATTTACTGATTCTCCAAATAGAGTTTTATTTATAAATTTTTCTGATTTTTTATCACCTTTAATTGCTGATTTCATAATTTGGATATGTTTTTTTCTTAAACTTGAACTATTTCTTGTAAGTTTTTCAACAAAATCTAATAGAGATGCTTCATCCAATCCTGATTTTTTCATAAATTTGACAATGGAACTATCTGGTTCATTAATCATTTTAGATAGTTGCTTTGTTAAAATACTTTCATTTACTGATTCAAACAAAGACATATCTATTTGATATTCTACTCCCATTTTTGCATATCCTATAAACTTTTTATATTCTTTTGCTTGTTTTGGTGTCATTTTCAATGGTGGAAACATTTTCTTTTTTTCATTGATGTTTTCACTCATATCTGCTAATGCTTGTTTAAATGCTTTCTTATCTTTTTTGTAGTCTGCCATTACCTGGTCAAACCCCATCATATCAACCATAGTTGAAAACATTTCTTTTTCTTTCTTACCTAATTTACTGATAATTTTTTTAGATTTGTCTGACATTTCTTTTAAATACCTATCTTCTGGACCAGTTCCACCAGATGACTTAAGTTTTTTACCCGAAACTGAATGTGTATAACCACAAGATTCTAATTCTACTCGAACCATTTCTTTAAGCTTATCTAACATCTCTTTTTTCATTGGTAATCCCTTGTGTTTAGTTGATGCGAACTTTTTCACATCTTTCTTTTTCATATCTTTGGCTACTGCTTGTACTCTCGGTGTAAAATTCTTTGAGTCTGCGTCACCTGTTTGTATTGCTCTAACAATACCCATAAATTTTTGCTGTTTCTTAGAAACTGCTGGCATTACTCACCTCTAATAATATGATTGATGATATCTTCTGCTTTACAATACTGACCACAAGTTCTACCTTGTTTATCTACTGATTCATTCATCGGATATAAAAATGCTCCGTGTGTAGATGGATTTGATACGAAATCAAATGCAATTAACTCAAAGTCATCTCCGACTTTAGTTACATCATCACCATTTGCTTCTCTAACTTGTTCAACACTACCCAATCCTCTTGAACTGATACCTAATTTAATACCATTTTTAAATAATTCTTTTAAGATGTTTCCACTTGGTGTTGTAAGTATTTCTACCGTACCTAATAAATTATCACCCTCAAAGTGCATTTCAGTAATGTTGTGAGATACATTTGTTAAATTCACTACTGATGAATCTGGATGGTCAAGTTCTCCGAGTGCTCTATTTTGTTTTACAAAATTTTCATCATATCTTTTTGACTCTCTCATCAAGATTTCTCTTGGATATACTCTTCCGTTTTGATTTTTTGCTTCTGCTCTTTGTAATACACCTTTAACAACTAACTTTCCGTTGTTTTCTTTCAGCGCTTCAGTAATCTGTTGCGGTGTTATATTAAATGGTATATAATCTACTATTACTTGTTTCATTACTTTAAATTTCCTACTTTACCTGCTAATTTAACTAATCTTTCTGAAATTTTAGTTAATGCTTTGTGTGTGTTTTTCCAATATGCACTTCCGTCCATATTTAATTCTGTCTTTAATTGTAAATTCATTTTAATTCTTTTGTCTAATTCGGTCAATGCGTCACGAACTTCTCTAACCGATATACCAATTTTTTGTTTCGGTGTCATTGATTCGTCATTTCTCCAATTGTGATAACGACCTTCGTTTAAACCCTCACCCATAGATTTTAAACCTTGCATTGTTCTTGTAAGGTCAACGATTGATTTTTGAGCTGCTAAAATAGTTTCGTAATGTTTATTGTATTTTGGGTTTTTCATTTCTTGGTCACCCATTTTAGCAATATTCCAATATTGTTTTTGCATTTTATCAAAATCTCTTATGAATTTTTTTAATGCGTTGACTTCTTTATCAGTAACTTCATTTACTGATTCTAATTGTGCGTCGTCCATAATGTTTGTTAGTTTTTTTAATTCACTCCATATTCTATCTAATAATTTTTTCTCTTTATCATCTAACATAAAAAATGAATTACTATCGTAACTTTGACCACCAATTTGAGGCATTATTAAATATTGAACGACTGATTTAAACTTACCATCCGATAATTCTTTTTTTATTCTGGTTAAATCAAAACCTTTTCCTAAACTTCTATCTTTTTTTACAAGAGCTGGTGCTATAAATTTATTGAATAGTTTTTGAACTGCAGTTAACTTGTTGATATTTCTTTTGATTGGGTGCTTTGCTAATGGGCCTTTTAAATTTTTGGCCTGTTTCATAACTAAGTTCATAGCTGTATTAAAGTCTTTGTTGAAGTTATCCACACTAACGAATTCGTTAATTACATCTTCATTTACTTTTGTATATCCAAGAACATCTGGATTAGGATGACCACCTTGTGAACCACTTGCAGAACTTGCAAATGCTTTTGGTGTATCGTAATGTCCTGTTCCTGTTCCATCAATACCAGCTGTTGCTGTTGTGGAAACTTCTGCAAGGTTCTTTTTAATTAACTCTCGTATAATTTCTTTGAGTCTAGCTATTTTTTGTGCTTTGGACACTTTTAATTTCCTTAATTAGTTCATAATATCTCATTAAAGCAACCACGTGTTTATCTTTCACGACTTTTCCCTTAGTAGCGCTATCTGTATAATCAATAGCTTCTGCTAATTTTATTTTTGTAATCTTGTCATTGACATTTGGTAATAATTTCTTTAAAGCTCTTTTAATTTTAATTACTTCATTGTCTATGAATTCTTTCAATGAATTAGTATTAGATACATTATTGATATATTCTTTCAATAAGTTTCTTTGACTTTCATTTAAAGATTTGTATTTTGTATTAAATTTGTCAACTAATAACTGATAACTCAATAATCTCAAATCTTTATCTTGTTGAGCGTAATCCTCAACAAGTTTATTTGATTTAGTTTTTTTATTAGTATTCTGACTGATATGTTCAGTTATAGTAATGACTGAATCTGTTCTTTGAACTGGACCAAAGTCTTCTTTACCTGTTTCTGTTCCGAAAACTTTATAAATTGAAGCCATAATTTTAAAATTAGGTAAACGAGTATTAAAGAACTCCTTTATATCATAACTTTCTTTTATGGTTTTAATTAGATTAAATTTTTCACTGTTTAATCGACGATTAGACAATTTTCTACGACTTTTAATCACTGCTTCAACTAATGTTGCGGCATGAGAATCGTTTTTGTATTTTTTTTCAAGTAAAACTTGATAAAGTGCGTATTCTTTACCCAATTCGGTATTTTTATTGAAGAATTCCTTGAAAATCTTCACCGATTTAGGACTTTTTGAATCATTTATCACGTCAGCTGTTATTTGACGAGATAGTAATTCATAAAGAATAGCAGTATTCTTTATCTTGTTATGTTTAACATTTAAAGACATTTGAGCTCCAACTATTTTTGTGTTTTATCAATAATAAATATAAAACTTTTAAGAAATGTGTATTTAATCTACACTATTTTCCTTTTTATATTTATCATATTCTTGTTCCATTTCATCTACTTTTTTCGTTTCGTTAATTATGTCCTTTGACTTATTACCCATCGTTTTTTTCAATGCGTCGTAATGTGCCAATGCAAGTGGTCTTCTGTTCTTGGTTTGTTTCCCTAATGGGTCACGTCCTCTTGCTCCACTATCTTTGAATGGTTTATTCATTTCCTGTGGTCGTCCACCTTGTTCGTCCTCTGGTCGTTCATCTTCTCCGTCATCAAATGGGTCAAAAATTGAGCCTGCTAAGGTATCAGGTGGTGTTTGAGTATCATCTGCTGATATTCCAACTGCTGCCATATCACTTGGTGTTCCAATTGATTCTCCTGATGCTTGTGGGTCATTACCTTCCATTTCGATTTGTGAGTGTCTGAACTTCTGTTTCTGGTCTTCAATAATTTTACCTTCAATTTCCACTTTTTCATCTGCGGAAAAATTAAATACATTATCGTAAACCCAATCAGTAGGTAAAATTTTATCTTGTATCATATCACGAGCTAAGGAAACTTTCTGTCCCCATAGTTCAATCTTTTCTTGTTCATACATTGTTGACGGGCTTGCTAAGGTTAATTCAAAGTTTACCAAGTCTTCATCTGTATATCCTTGTGAATATAAATGAACAACTGCGATTTTTGTTAGTTCTGATACGAGAATTCTTTGTATTCTTTCAATGGTTCTTGCAAATCTAACATCTTCTGCTGCTAAGGTTGCTTTACCACCGACATTTTCATCAAAACCTAAAAATGCCTTTGGCACTCTTAGTGATGCTAATAATTTGTTTTTCAAATATTCAATATCTTCTGTTGAGTCATAATCAATACCACCCAATTCCTCTATACTTGTTCCACTATCTCCACCACGAACTGGCATAAAGAAGTCTTCTGTTAGATTCTGCATATTGTATTTTAAATTATAATCACCTGTTGCTTCATCAATAATAGGTGTTTTTTTCATCTTGTTGATGATTCTTTGCATATAATTGTCAACTTCTGCTGGTGGGATGTTTCCGATATCAATCTTGAATACTCGTTTTGAAGGTGCTCTCATAATTCTGTGAATTAACATAGCGTCTTCCATTAAAGTTAATTGTTTCCAAATCTTTCTCGTAGATTCAACCATAGATTTACCATAAGGTAAGAAATTACTATCGTTTGCTAATCTGAAGTGTGCTATTTGGAAGTTTTCAAATTCAATCTTCCCTTTATTTGACTTTTGACCAAAATACGGGTGTGCTCCCTCAATTGATTCCATATAGAACTTTGTATAATAAGGATTCTCTGGGTCTTCTCCCTCTGCACGAACTAATTCATATGGTGATAACGGAACAACATTTGTAACTCCGTATTTATCACTAATGTCTAAGTATAAAAAGAAATCTCCATATTTTACCATATTACGAACCCAAGGCCATAGATTGAACTCAATATTCATAATGTCATAAAATAAATTGTTTAAAATATCTTTAATGTTGTCATTATCGGTTTTAATATCAATAACTTTTCCATATTCAGATTTCATTGTTGATTCATCGGAATATATATCCAATGCACTTGATATGATTGGGTCAGAATCCATTGCTTCATAATCTTTAAATAATGCTAATCTTGCTGCCATCACTTGATGGACGGTTGAATATCCCGTTCCAACTAAATTTAAATTAGTATGTAATTTAGAATATCTATCTACAAGATGTGATTTAACTTGCTTTTGAACTTGGTCCGTATCGGCAATTTTTAATTTCTTACCACCTACGTTTCTTACAATTACATTCGTACTAAATAATCGCTGTAATCTTCCAAATAATGTTTTGTCTGCCATTTTTTCCTCACTTTATAAGAGCCATTCTAATGACTCTTTCTCTTTATTTTGTCCTGTTTCCCATTCCCAACTATCATTTCTGTTTGGCTCGTTGGAATTGTATAAACCATCATTGTCCATCATTCTGGTCAATGTCTTTTTTGTTAACTCAATACCTTCGGTTTTTAGTCGTAACGCTGTATCACGAACCCAAAGTCCAATAGCAAAAGACATAACGAGGTCATCATTGTATCCTCGCATTGCTTCTGCTCTATTATTTATATAGACGAAAGTCTGTAATTCATCAATCAAACGATTACTATGAACCACTACACTTTCTTCTCTAAAAAATTCTTCTAACTTACTAATAATTAGTGGTCTACTCTTGGAAGTCGTTGAAAATCCAGGAACCATTTTTCTTTCTTGGCTGTTGATTTTATTGTTCATTTGGTGTTGAACATCAACATATTGTAAGTCTTTACTTGTATAAAATAAATTAGGATAATCCCTATCTATAATTTGTTGGATTGTTGCCCAACCAATATTATTGTTCTCTACTATAAGTATCGCATCATTATATTCCGTTGCTATACTTACCAACATATTTCCAAAATCTTTGGTACTTAACCTACCTTTGTATTCTGCGACCTGTTCTAAGGTTTCAATATCAATTACGTGGAAAGCAGAATAGTCTGCACTATCTCCACGACCGACATCTGCACATACAATATAATTCTTTGAGTAATTTGCAGGTTCCCAAACCCAACAATTACTATCAATTCCTCTCCTTTCTATTGGGTCTTTAACACTTCGTTCTCGCAATCGTTCTAATAAGACTGCGTCAATCACACCAGTACCTGATGTTAAGAAGTCACAATCACATTCTTGTGCCGCACTACCTGGTCCAAGTAAAACATCTTGTTCATCTCTCCACTCTTGTTCTCTATCTGGATGAACGGTCCAATGCAATTTGATTGGATTAAACATACCACGACCTTCTTCTGCCTCTACCCAATGTTTATGAAACCAATTACCAACACCATTTGGTGTTGAAAGTGCTATACATTGTCCACCAGTAGTTAAGGTAGATTGTGCTGCTGTCCAAATGTCATCTATCTTATCGATAAATGCTGCCTCGTCCAATATCAATAATGATAGAGCTTCGGAACGAGCGGCTTCAGGTCCTGATGATACTGCCTTGATTTGAGAACCATTACGATATCTCAAATTCAATTTGTTATCTTCCACACACCTTTGCTTTAACCAACTCGGTAGATTTGAATGCATCACACGAACCTTTGTTACTAAATTCTTTGCTACTTCTTGTTTTGTTGCAATTACCAAGATATTTTTGTCTTGTTGGAAAGTCATCATCCACAAACTATATCCAGCTGTTAATGTTGATATTCCTAACTGACGAGCTTTCAGAATGATATTAAATCGTTCTTTTGAAAACTCAGTAACAATTTTATCTTGGAATTCATACAAATCAAATGGTATCTTACCCCGTATCGGGTGTTGTATCATACAATATTTTCTCATAAAATATGCAGGATTTTTTGCACATTTTATGTATTCTTGTTTGATTACATCTTTTATTGGTTCTGCCATTACTTTACTATTTGACCTGCGAGTTTAACTGAACCTGCTGTTGCTACTACTCCGAATGTAAAGTATATCCACTTGTTTTCATACCATTTAGGTCTAACAAGTTTTACTTTTTGTTCAAGAAGTTTGTTGGTGTCTTTAAGTAAACTAATTTGAAATGTTTTATTTGCTATTAACATAGAATCTATTGCTGCTGTTGCTTCCAATCTCTTTACCATTGCTTCATAATCAAAAACTAACGATACATTTAAGCTATCTTTTAGTTCCAATTCTTGAATTGCATTAGTAAATCCCAATACCTGTTCTTCCGTGAAAGAATAAGTCTTAGGTTCTTGGACATCTTGTGCGAACAAAAGTCCTACAAATAGTATGTATATAATATGTCTCATATATATAAATATATACTATTTAGAAAACTTCTTCAAATATTTTACTGCGTCATCAGCATTATCTTCTTTTACTGCTTCTGATGCTTTTTCTAGTTGTTTTTTAGTAGTAGTTACTTTTCTTTTTAATTTAGCTACTTCTTTTTTGTTAACTCGTTTCTTTGATTCAAGAACTTTTACTTCTTTTTCAAGTTCCTTAACCTCAGTATCTTTTACTTTGATTGCTTTGTCAAGTTCTTTAACTTCTTTCTTCTTGTTGCCACCAAAGAAAATGTTAAGTATCATTTGTATGAACTTCATCATTTTACTCCCGTTAGTTGTTTTTCTGCTTCTTCTACTTTGTCTTTATTACTTCTAATAAAATCTCTTGCTTCTTGGATAGTCTTATCAAATTCCTTTTCACCCATTTCCCACTTGTCTTCTTCTAACATTGGTGTATTCACACCTACATTATTATACCAACTTTTCTTACCACCTGTTTTTTCAAAGTCATCAATACTTTGTTCCAAGTCTTTTAGTTGTGCTTTTTGGTTTTCAAGAACTTTTGCTCTTGCATATGTTTCATATTTACCATCAATTCTTAGTTTGTTTTCAAAGTCTACTTGACAATCAAAACAATGTCCTTCAATTCTCCAAAATTTATCATCAAGTTTTTTCTTCATTGCTTTTTTACAATTCGGACAAAACCAAGGCATTCTAACTTCTGCCATAATATCAGTCAAATCTGATTGTCTTGTTTTACCACCCAAGTTTTTTTCTGCTTCAGGTGTATATCCAACCATTGACCTTTGTTCTACATCTTGACCTTTTAGAATAGCACTTAGTGCTTTATTCTCTCTTTCTGCGTCTTTTGACTTACCTGCCATTATAACTCCTTAAAATCTTAAACTACCGAGTATTTGATTAATTGGTGCAAATGCTCCTGTGAACTTATATATCTTTCCTTTATACTTGAAAACGATACCTTCACTCGGGACAACTGAATTTAATCCACCGATAGCTTCTAATTTTTCTATTTGTATTTTTAACTTATTTAACTTTTCTACATTACCAGGTTTTCTTAAATCGTTCATCGCACTGATAACATCTTGTCTAATTTTTTGTGTTGCTTTGTCGGGTGATACTGCTAAAAACCCTTGTATATTTTTTAATATTTCTGCTCCAACTTGAAAAAATAATATTTCAAATGGTTTTACATTTTCTTTCCAGATACTCATATGATTTTTTTTGTCCGTATCTAATACCCAATTTAAAAAGTCTTGACTTTGTGAAAAATCTTTCTTAATTTGTGGTATCTTATAAGACTTATCAAAGTATGCCCAACGATTAACCAACTTAACGAATTGGTCTGGTTTAATATTCACTTTAAATTGTTTACCTGCTTTGAATACATATTCTTTCCAAAATGATTCGTGATACATACCTAATCTATCACTATCTTTTAATCCATATCGAGATTGTAATTTATTTAATTTACCTATAAACTGACTCTTTAATTTACCGAAGTTTTGTGACTTTGGAACGCTTAAAAAGTTAGGTCTTGAAATTTTAAATGTTTTCTGTATATTTTGATTTACTTGTTTAATCATACCTTGTAAAATTCTTGCACTATCTTTTGCTTGTCCTATTGATTTCCCACTTTCATCATATTCTAATGCTCCGTGGAATACAATCTCTGCAACATCATAGTCTATTATATTACTTGTTTGTGGATATATAACCTCTAAATTCATCCATTTGGTTCCATTACCAAATACCTTTTCTTTTTGTGCGTCGGATAAAGAACCTATTGCTTTTTCTAAATCTACCATAGCTCCGTAAAATGCTTTCTTGATTTGTCCTCGTCCAGCGAATTTACTTGCCATTCCTTTGGCGTCTAATGCACTTGCACCACGATTTTTAATGTGTCCATTGTTTCGTGCTGCCTTTAACTTTCCATCAACCCAACTTATCATTAGGTTTTGTCCATCGAGTTTTTCAGAAACATTATCTTCTCGATTTAGCTTTCCATTTAACCCTATAATAACTATGTTCTTCAAGTCTGAAAACATCAAATTATTATCATCAAATGGATGATTCATATGTCCGTATGCTCCACCTTCTATTAATAAGTTAACTTCTTGTGCAAATTCTTCTTGAATCTTCTTGATGTGTGTAATACCCTTTGCAACATCTTTTTTATCAATTGTTGGTGAGTCTTTAATTTTAACTGATTTTTCTCCGAAGAACTTAACTATTTCCCAATTCAAATTACTTAAATTCTTTATCATTAGTTCTTTATATTTGGGAAATGGATTATCTACCGAATCAGTATTTTTTCTATTTTGATTTATTGTCTTTCCGTATGTTACGGTTTTTGCTCTATCCTTTTCATAATCGTCTGCCATAATGGTAAACATCATATCTTCTGAATCTTTAACTGGAAAATCAATAACTTCCCAACCTAATATTTTTGCGTGTTCTGGTGATATTCTAAAGTAATCATCCAATGAACCAAAGAAATCATACATACCTTCATCTGACATATCACTTGCGTTTACACTTGTTCCAAATCCACTAACTTCTTTTATAATTTTTTTTATCTGTGGTTGTTGAATAAATTCAAATAACTTACCGAATCGTGAAGTCATCATTTCGTAAGTTTTCTTATCAAAGTATCCAAATGTTTGTTTGAATATTTGTTGTCTTTTCTTTTCATCAACCTTGGGACTACCTAATAGATTTCTGATTTCTGTTCCGCTTGATATACCACTAACTTTTTGGTGTGGTGCCGAGTAAACATAACCATTATCTTGATATCCAACTAAATCTTTTCTCTTTACTGCAAATTTGAAATCTTTAAAATATTTTCCCGATGATAATCTACCTGCGTCTTTTTTACCCACTACATAAACTACTGCTGTATCATCTCCGAATTTTCTCAATATATCAGCTTTGTATGGATTTTTCTCTTGAATTATATTTTTTCCAGGAATACCCATTTTTATCATATGTTTTTTCTTTTCATTAAAATTGAGTGGGTGTCTTGGCATTCCTTGTATGTTTGATGTTGCTATATATACTTCATCAAATTTTCCCTTTAATGCCTCAAATACTTTTTTGTGATGTGGGCCAAATGGTTGGAATCTACCTGGATAAATTGCTACAACCTTTTTAACTCTTGTATCTACTGCGATTTCATCAACCTTTTTATATCCAGATAATTTGTCAGTTTTGTTTTTCTTCACTGCTTTACGACTTGGTGAAGGAATAACTCCTGCTGGTGCACCAAACTCTTCATTAATCACACCACCTCGTTCATTATACCATTTTCTAAATTGTGCTGGTGAACCTACGGTAACTTGACCTGTTGCAACTTTTTCAGCTGCCTTTTCGACTGCGGAATTGACCGCTCTCTTCAATATAAAAATATCTTTTACTTTAATTTGATTTACAATGATTTCGTTCCACCCGTGTTCTGATGGTTTATCTTTTTGACTCAATATATGTCGTTTGATTTGTGGTGCATATTTTTTCATCATTTTCATACAAAAATTAATATACTTAACAATCCACTCTCGTTTTATTCTATTCCCTTCCTTTTTAACTATTGCTCTTCGTTCTTCGTGTCCGATGCGTTTAGGGTCTGAATAATCTAAGTCATCATTTTGATTACTAATTTCGATATCAAATTCACCCATTATGGAGTCAAAATCTCGGCGGGTTCTTTTATTTGATTGGACGAATTTTTTTAATTCATTATGCATTTTCATACCAGCACCTTTACCTGCTAAATATTCTGGTGAAACCCATCTACGACCTGTTTTGTCTGGATGTGTTTGCATATCTCGTATACTTGCTACTAACAAACTTCCTTCTAATTCATATATGATACCACCTTTGGTTTGTATTCCTTGTCCTTTTGCAAGTTTCTCACCTTTATCTACTGATGAGAATGTGGATAGTGCACTTTTCTTACCAACAATTCTTCCAACATTTTCTACATCGCTGGATAGTTCTGCATTACCAACGTGAAATACACTTACTCGTTCTCTACCCAATATACTTTGCATAAATTTAGTAGTTAGTGGAACGTGATTTGAATACCACCTACCGAACAATGAATCAAATGTTGATGTAAGATGAACTGATTGAAATTTTGCTGGTGATTCTTTTAATTTGTAATGTGGATATTCATCTTCAACACCTTTTCTATCTGAATCTGGTTCTGCTGAATCTTTTCCACTTTTCTTTTGTGGTAATAACTTTTTATCTGATGTTGGTATTCTGAATTTGAGTGCAGGTCTGCCGTTGATTTGTAAATCACCCTTTTCGTTCCAAGTGATTGACTTGACTTTAACTTTTTTATTTTTAAACCTACCCATCAAGACCGTATCACCAACTTTGATTGGTAATTCTACCTCATTTATGAGTGGTCTAACTAACCATTCTGTTAATTTACTTTTCAACATTTATCTCTTATTTTTATAGATTGTAATTCTTCTTTTCCATACTGATGTTCTTAGTTCATCTTGAACATCTTTCAAAGCTTTTACTTTATATAATAGTGAATCGTTCTTTATCAATAAATGATATACATTATCAACATCCATATCATCTCCTTTTTTTAATCTCTTTGATAAATCTAATAATTGTCCTGCAATACTACTTTTTAATGTTTTCAAATCATATGAACCCATACCAGATACTACAAGTGTAGGATTTTTCGGGTCAAATTTACCTGCTTTCATTTCTTCTTTCCATTGGTAAATATACCCATCATCTTTCTTTGATACTTGAATTTTTACATCTTCTTTTAATAAGTCTTTAAGCTTTACCATTTACGACAACTCCAGTATCTTGCTTTATGTCTTGGACCTGGTGTATCACAATTGTGTCTTGCTCTAAAATTCTTACGAGCGTCAGGATTAGATTTTCTAATTCTCATTGCTTTACCCTTTACTGATGTTCCACCGTGTCCAAAGTTTACCTTTACGACATTACCGGCTGGATTCTTAACATAGACTTTAAATTTTTTGATATCGCCCTGCATTGGCTTACCGAGTTTTACTTTTCTTCCTTGATACTCTGCTTCATTGATATCTTCTGGCAATCTAAGATATTCAAAAGTATATCCGTGTCCTTTTCCATCCACTTCATAAAAGATTTCCATTTCTTCTTTTACACAATTAGGGACTTTTCTACCACCCTTGTCTTTCATTCCTACTTGTTTAAATCCTACCCAACATGCTTCATTCATAGTTCTATCCTTTCTTCCAACCACCACCTGCGGCTTTATATTTTTTTGCTGCCCAACCATTTGCATATGCACTTGGATATACATCAAATTTACTTTTAGCTTGTGATTTGTAATAAGACCACTTGCTTGGATTTGTTGGAATGTTCTTCTCAACAAATAAATTTATCTTTTCTTCTGCGATTACTTCTTTAACTAATGACTTTAAACTCATTTTATACTCCTGTTTTACTCATTACTGGTTTTTTACCTTTACTTCGCTGTTTTCCTTTTTTACTATCGCCAGCTTTCTTTTGGTCACGTCTTTTACGATTAACAAATGTTGCTCTTCCGTCTGCACCGAGTTTACGAGCTTTTTCGGCACTCAAACAAGCGGCATATGCACCACCTTCTTTTCCACCACCACATTTACCGAGTTTCTGTCCGTCTGAACCATATCTATCCCAACCACCTTTGGTTGTTCCACCTGCTCCACCTTTACCGAACCATTTTCTCAAGTCCTCATCTACGATATTTCCACAATGTATGCAAATATTATCGTCTACGAGTTCTGTGATGACCTCTCTAACGATTTGTCGTAATTCTTGATTCATTGTTATCTAAATAAATCTACTTGTGTGTGTGTACTTGCGCTTACATAACTCAATGATATTGGATACAATGTTCCTGTTACCAATCCTTTTGCGTTATAAGCTCCACCGTCTGCTAATGAACCACTAAAACTATTCAATGATTCAACATTACTTTGTGATGCTACCATAAAGTGTGTTGACAATGCTTCACCTTGTGAACTTGTTGCTTCATAGATTGCGTTTGCTGTTCCACCAACGTGTTTAAGTAATTTAGTGATAGTTTCACTTCCTACCAATCTATCTATTGACTTTGTTCTACCAACGAAGGAACTTGCTTGTGTTCCTTCTACATCTTTTACTGCCATTTTTTATCTCCTATACTGATAATGCTCGTTTAAACCATCCAAACAAAAATCGTTCTTGTTCGGGTTTTTTATTTACTAAATCGTAATAAAATTTTAATCTATAACAACGAACTCTTTCGTCTGAAGGTTTGTATGTGGTGATTGCATTCATTGTTCCTGCACCCATACCCCCATCAATTGCTATGTTGGCTCCTTTTGCTACACACGCTCGTTGTAAAATCTTTACTGCAGTTCCTCTACCTTGATTTACACACATATCAAAAAATATATGTCTAAGATGTTCTGGTAGTTCTTCTACTCTATTCTTGTCCCAATAATCTGCTCTGTAAATATCTGTTGCTTCTTCCTTTGTAAGATTTTTGATATCTACATCTGGATAAAATCTTTTTGCTACACCGAAGTTTGTTTCTCCGCCTAAATCTTTTGGGTCGTGGACATATCCACCTTCGTGTTCTAAAGTTATTTCTATAATTTCGTCAAATGATGTTAACATTATTTTTTCCCTTTTAGTATTTTATTTTTTCTAATCCAAGATAAACCTCGTTTATTCTTGAGCGGTGTTTTAATAAATTTTCCAATACCTTGTTTAACCAACATATTAAATCTTTTTGTTGCTGCGTCCTCATCTAGTGTTTTATTATTATCCACTATCATAAAGTTACTACCACCGAATAATCCTTGATATCCACCCATATTCTGAGTTACTGCTTTGTGTGAATCTTTTACAATCTTTTCTGGTAATATTCTATCTCGTTTTTCATTTCTTTCAAGTGCTACATCTAATGATGTATTAACAAATACCATATAGCAATCATATCCGACTGCTTCCAATTCTCTCTTTTCCATTGAGATTTTATTAAACTCATCGCCGGTTCCGTCAATAATCATACCGAGTCTTCCGTTTTGATATAATTTTCTTCTTTGACCCGTTAAGTCTTTTGCGAAACTTCTCAAACCACTATACTTTGGGTCTGATGGGTTTGTTAAATTGGCAAATACTTCATCTGGTAAGGAATCTAAATCAGTACCGAATCCAAACTTATTCAATAAGTATTTTAATTCTTTATCTGAATTGACCATTTTCATACCTGTTTGAGATACATTAATTCTATCAGGTATTCCGAATAATCCTTTTGCAATATAAGTTTTACCTGAACCTGGTCCACCTGCTAAGAATACTGCCTTCAATATTCCTGGGTCATCAACACCCTCTACTAATTCTACACGAAGTGTTTTCTTTATCCACTTCTTATACTTTTCCATTTCAGATAATTTAAAGAAACCTTTATATCCACCAAGTTCTTCTGAACTTTGGGTTTGGCCTGTTATGCTTGCTTCAAATAATATGTTTTTAAGTTTTATCATTTCGTCCTAATTTAAATATATCTATACAACTATAAATATAAAATTACCAAATTTTATGTCGTAAACGGCGCTTACCTTCTACACCCTTTTTCCAACAAAATCCGTGTTTTCTATGTAATTTGTTACGATATATTGGTATTTCGGTTCTACCAAGTAAATTATATGCTTGCATTCTGTGATGTCCGTCCATTACTTGATTTTTGAAATTGATAAAGATAGGTAATTCAATACCTTGATTGATAATTGAGTGAAAATACTCAACTAATGCCTTGTTTGTGTTTTCTTTTACACAATTGCAAACTCCACCTTCATTTGAACTTCTCAATATATCCAACTCTTCTATGTTTTTAGCGAAGTAAAATTGCTCTCCGTCAAAATCTTTGAAGTTTTTTATATCAAGAAGTTCATATTGTTGTGGAAATAATTCTAAAAAGAACTCTTTCTCGTTCATTTGTAAATAAACGGGTCTCTTTTTTTCAGAGCTTCAAGTTTCTTTTTTAGTTTTCTCTTCTTTTTCCAGTTTTCAAACCATTGTTTTACTTTGTTAAACATAATAATCTCCTATTTTGTTGTTGATATTTTTTAATTTCCATAAGATTACATCATTCCCATACCCATATTCTGATTACCTACGGGTGCGTTATCTGATTCTTCGTCTGGTTTGTTTGTAATTGCTACTTCAGTAGTTAATAACAATCCAGATATAGAAGCTGCGTTTTCAACTGCTACTCTTGAAACTTTAGCTGGGTCGATAATACCTGCTTTGAACATATCAACATACTCGTCATTTCTTGCGTCATATCCGAAGTCATCTTTTCCTTCAAGAACTTTCTGAACAACGATTGATGATTCTACACCAGCGTTTGAACATATTTGTCTTATCGGGCCTTCTAATGCTCGTTTCATAATATCTACACCGACTTGTAAACTTGGTGTTGTTTCAATACTATCTAAGTCTCTACTTGCTCTAAGCAATATAACTCCACCACCTGTTACGATTCCTTCTTCAACAGCGGCTCGTGTTGCGTGTAAAGCGTCATCAACTCTATCTTTCTTTTCTTTCATTTCTACTTCAGTTGCTGCTCCGACATTTAATACTGCTACACCACCACTTAGTTTTGCTAAGCGTTCTTGTAGTTTTTCTCTATCGTAGTCTGAAGTAGTTTTTTCAATATGAACTCTGATTTCATTGACTTTATTTGTTATATCTTCTCTTGTTCCACCACCATCAACGATAGTTGTGTTGTCTTTATCACTAACAACCTTTTTACAAGTTCCCAATTCATCTAAAGTGGTTGATTCTAATTTGAATCCTCTATCTTCAGATATTACGGTTGCTCCCGTTAGTGTTGCGATATCTTGTAACATTGCTGTTCTTCTATCTCCAAAACCAGGTGCTTTAACTGCTATGACATTGAAAGTTCCTCTTAATTTATTAACAACAAGTGTTGCGAGTGCTTCACCTTCAATATCTTCTGCTATAATAAGAATAGATTTACCTGCTTGAACTACTTTTTCAAGTAAAGGTAATAAATCTTTCATATTAGTGATTTTCTTATCGTGAACTAAGACATATGGGTCATCTAATTCTGCTTCCATTGAATCTGAATTTGATACAAAGTATGGTGATAAATAACCTCTATCGAATTGCATACCCTCTACAAACTCTAAATAAGTTTCTGCTGTTTTAGATTCCTCTACGGTAATTACTCCGTCTTTACCGACTTTGTCCATTGCTTCTGCAATCTTTGTTCCAATCTCTACATCATCATTTGCTGATATAGTTGCTACTTGAGCGATTTGAGTTGAATCTGGAATATCCTTTGATTTTTCTGAAATGAATTTAACAACTTGTTCTTTTGCTAAATCAATACCTTTCTTAATCTCCATTGGATTTGCTCCAGCTGTAACATTTTTCAATCCCTCTGCGATGATTGATTGTGCTAAAACCGTTGCTGTTGTTGTTCCGTCACCTGCAATATCAGAAGTTTTAGATGCTACTTCTTTTACCATTTGTGCTCCTACATTTTCCAATCTATCTTCAAGTTCTACTTCCTTAGCAACCGTCACTCCGTCCTTTGTTACGACTGGTGAACCGAATTGTTTTTCAATGACGACATTTCTACCTTTTGGCCCTAATGTTACTCTCACTGCGTTTGCTAATTTATCTACACCATTTTTAAGTGATGCTCTTGCTTCTGTATCATAAGATATATCTTTTGACATTTTTACTCCTCTTTTTTATTTTACTATTAAACCACATATGATAGTGGTGTTGTATTTCTATATTGTGATTGTGTTGGAACTATCATTTTATATGACTGAATTAATTCTTTAATTCCATCATCTAAAGTAAATAGTGATTTCCAACCTGTTAATTCAATTTTTTTATTACTAACGATATAATCTCGTTTATCTGGGTCAACATAGTAATCTGAATAATTTACTGATGTTTTTGGAATATACTTTTGTATTCTTTCTACTAATTCCTTTTTTGTAATGTTTGTATCACTTAACCCCAAATTAAATATTTGATTTTGATGTTTATCATAATTTTCAATCATAAATTCAAATGCACTACTAACATCTTGTATATGAATAAAATTTCTAACGAATTCGTGTTCGAATAATGTGATGTATTTATCCGTTAATAATTTATATACAAAGTCATTTGCCAGTAAGTCTGTTCTCATACGACTTGATACACCGAATACGGTTGCTAATCGTAATGATATCCCATTACTATTATTTTTAATATAGTCTTCTGATTGGCACTTTGTTACTCCATAATGACTGATTGGCGATAGCTTGTCCTCTTCGGTGACCATTCCCTCACCTCTTGAACCATAGCCACTATTGGTATTTGGATATAATATCTTTTGGTCTGATGTTAATGTATCGACTATATTTTTAATTTGTGTAGTGTTGATACTTGTTGCTAATTCCTTATCCTTTTCACACAACGGAAATCCTACTAATGCTGCTAATGGAATTACTATATCAACTTGCTCTACTAATTTTTTTAATTTACTCCATTCACGAACATCTCCATAATGAAATGTAAAGTTTGGATTACTTGATAAATCAACTAATGAAGTTTGATTATACATCAAATTATCATATACGATTACTTCGTGTTTTTTTAATAAATTTCTTGTCAATACTGAACCTAAATATCCTGCTCCGCCTGTTATTAGTATTTTACTCAATTGTTGCGTCCTCTCTTTTTCCCCAAGTTTCTGGCAATTCTCTATCTTTGTCAATACAAAAACCTGTTAATGTGTATCTATTTTCCTTTGCCCAATGATTCGTTGGTGTAACCCAATGTCCCATACGAAGTGAATGATTAATTATAACTAATCTATTTGGATTAGGTAGAATTGTTTCAATTCTTTTATCAATACTGACTTGTAGTAATCCACCCCAATCATATTTCCATTGGTGTTCTCCGACATAAAATATATAACCACATAATCCCATATAATCATCATAATGGATTCTTAAAAAGTCTTTACCATTATTTTCATACATATTGGTTTGGTGCATAAACTTACCTGCTTGTCCTTCTGACATCTCAATAATTAATGGTTTAATATATTGATTAAACATATCTTGAACTTCTTTTGAATTAGGAACATCTGAACTTCCCCACATATGATTTTGATATACTTCATCTGTTGATGGAAAGAAATTGTCATCTGGTGTTTCCCACATTTCATACCTATCTGGTCTGACTTGGTCTACTTCTTCATATGTTGCATTTCTACAAATATCAACAATCTTATTGTATTGTTCTGTTGGTAATAAATTATCTAAAATTACATATCCATTTTGTTTGTATTCTTTAATCATATATCTCCTTAAAATTTTAAATATCTTGGGTGTGAGTTTCTAATGTGTTCAACTACGTCACGATTAAAATAGAATTTCTCTTGTACCAGTGACATTGTAACTGTTTTCAGTTCTAAAATGTTGGCATATGGTGAAACTAAAAAAGAACCTTTACAAATCTTTTGTTCGTTATATTCATCCCAAAACTTTTTAAATTGTAATTTAATGTGTGGTGGTCGTTGATTTTCAATTTCAAACTTAGCATTTTCCCAAGAACTATCTTGTTCACCCAACCATTTTATAAATTTTGGATTACTCAAATCTTTTAATTCTAAAAAATAATAATTTTCTAACTCTGTATATGATAAGAGTCCCATATGAGATTGAGTAGAATCATTGGCTAGCCCTTCATCGTTCCACGCCCAAAATTTAGCGTGTCCCTCTATCATCCAATTTAAATCTGTTGCTCCGTTCCACTCATATAGTTTTACCATAGAATTAATAAATTTTTTAGTATGTTTTACTCGTTGAGAATCATCTGAATCAAGTGATTCTACTATTGATTGATTTTCCCAATAGCCAGTTTTTAATAAATCTAGTAAATCAGAATTTAGATATTTTGGTTCAAACATTTCCTGATACATTCCTGTTAACCATTTATCAAAAACATCTCTAATCAAGACTATATTGTGAGTATTATTATTTATTAAACTAACTTTTTTTAACGATAAAGAATTACTATCTTTAGCACATTCAGTACCTAAAGTAGAACTTCCCATTTTTGCACAAGAACCAATGGAAACATTTTTACCACAAAATGCGTCAATTTTTTCAATTTTTAATAAATCTCTAATCATTATATTTCTCCGTATATTCCACCAATATAATTGGTTTTTTATTTTGGTATGCATTCTTGTAAGTTTCGTAGATATTAGACTTATCGTAAAGATTTATTACTTCAATATCACTTAATATACTTTTAAATTCTTCCGAGTAATCTGCTTTGTGTTGAACGCCAGGGTCTAATGGGTCATCGCTACCTTTACTAACTCTAATGATAACGTGTGAATCATAACCTGTCATATGTTTAAATTTATCCAAGTGATTTATTAATTGATTTGCTGCACATATCAAGAAATCCCATCGTGGATAAAAACTAACTACGCACATATTAGTCATACCTAATCCTGTTGACATTCCCATTTGAACTTCTTCAAATACTGGTGTTTCAATCATCTTCTCCATTGGCACATCTAATATTGTTGTGGACATTGGATTTCCAGCGTAAGCTGTTTGTTGTCCTACAAATATAGTATTTGGTTTTTCTGCCAAATAATTCATTGATTTAATTAATTCATCTTTATAAGTTGTTTTCATACCACTCTATTGTTTCTCTCATACCTTGTTCAAAAGTATAGTCTGGTTCAAATCCCAATTCAGTTTTAATTCTTTCAGTTGAACAAGCGCGAAATGGAATTGTTGTTGGTTTTGAATTATCCCATTGAATTTCTGGTGATTTATCTGTAATTTTTAATATCGTATTAACGATATCACCGATTGTTATTGTTGAACCATATCCAAGATTATATGGTCGCATTGATACTCCGTCTTGTAAAATTAACAATGCTCCATCAACCACATCTTTTACATATAGAAAATCCCTAACAACATCTGAACTTCCCCAAACTACAAATGGGTCTTCTCCACTCAAATGTCTTTTAATTAATGCTGGAACAACGTGGCAAGTTTTTAAATCAAAATTATCATAAGGACCAAATATTGCAGTTCCACGAGCGATACCAATGTGTATATCTGTAAGATGTGAAGTGTGTTCCATAAGTTTTTCTCTATATCTTCGCATCCACCCATAACCATAATAAGAAATAAATGGTTCTCCATCAAAATACTCATATTCTGTAATTGCGTGTTCTTTGTCTGGATAACCCGTTGAACTATTCAAATCTAAAAATCTTTTTACATTAAATTTATAACAAGCTTCCAATACATTGGTAATCACATTAATTTGATTTAATGCAATTTGGAAGTCATCTGCTATTGATGATGGGTGTCCAATATATCCTGCGCAATGAATAACAATATCTGCTCCGTCAATTAGTTTAAAAGCGTCTTCTTGTTTTGTTAAGTCAATATTTTCCAATACTTCAATTCTATCATCTTGTATTTTTAGTGGTGAGTTGTGTATTGATGTTTTAACGATAGCACCTCTTTCCAATAACTCTTGTATGAAGTGTGTTCCAATGAAACCACTTCCACCCGTTACGACTACTTTTTTATCTTTGTAAATGTTCATAATATTTTATTACCCTTTTTATTCCTGTTTCTAAATCTACCTTTGGATGAAACCCATAGCTATTTGCTCGTGTCATATCCATAAGTCTTTTTTTATCTCCGTTTGGTTTTGTTAAATCGTATTCTATTTCTTTTCCATAATGTGTTGCTACGATACTTGCGATATCTCTAATGCGAACTCCATCACCACTACCTAAATTGATAGGTTCTGTAATTTCATTTTCATACGACATCAATATACCTCTTGCTACATCTTCTGCGTGTATAAAATCTCTTATTGGTGTTCCGTCTCCCCATACTGATAATAGTTTATCATTACAACCCTTTTTTACTAATGATGCGATTACCGTGGATTCTTCACCGAAGTTATCGTATTCTCCGTAAATGTTTGCTGGTCTGACAATTGAATAATTCTTTAATCCGTAATGAGTTTCAAAACAATCTAATTGTAATTCACCCATTCGTTTTACCCAACCTGCGTATTTATCGTTTTCACTTGGAAATGTTTTCCATACATCATCTTCTCTGAAATAATCTGCTGGTTGATATACTCCAATTGTTGAAGTATAAACATACCATTCAACTTTACCAATTCTTGCAGCTTCTGCCATATTGGTATTCATTTGTAACATTGGTGTAAAGTAATCGTTTGGTTGTTCTGCCGCTCTCTTTGGTGAACCTTTAACTCCTGCTACGTGAAACACCACATCAACATCACTTACCAATTCAAGACATCTTTGATAATTGTTTAAATTACCAAGTTCAAAATGAAAGTTTTCTGAATATGTTCTGTATCTATCATCATAACGAATATCCGTTCCTTTTACAAAGTATCCTTTTTGTAAACACATATCCACTAAATGTTTTCCTACCATACCTGATGCGCCTGTTATTAATATTTTAGTCATTTAATTTCTCCATATATTTTATTCTTTTTGATTTATTCTTTCCGAGTTTTAAAAATACTTTTTGGTTATGTTCCAATATAGGTAATATTTCTTTCCACCAATCTTTTAATTCTTGAATTGGTCTTGCTTTAAATTTATCCAACTCATTAAATATCATTTGCATTCTTTTCAAACCATCTTCTTCATTATCATAACTCTCATCAATAAACGGGTGAAATGTTTTAAATCCAAACTTTTGTAATCTTTTTAAAGAGTGTGGTGAAGTCACTAATATAAATGGATGTAAACACATCAAAGGTTTACATATTTTTTCAGTAAAGTATAGTGTATCACTATTATAAATTGTTTCAGAAACTACACTCAAAAAAGTTTCTTCGTAGAATTCCCACTTACTTGTAAACATTGTTGAAAATCCACCTTTATTTTTTAAATTTTGTGTGTCTATTTCTACGGCCTCTCTATCACCCAATTTATTAGCACTTTCCCAATATTTTTCAGGTAACATTTCTGGTATAACGCCAGTATAATTCCACTCTATCTTTAAAAAACTTATAATATTGTCATACCACACATCATTATGTTCAAAATATGAAGCTAATGCTATTCTGTGGTGGTGCATTCCTCTCATAAATGATAAGAAATGTTTTGTTTTTTTATCAATATCTATATCTTGAATTGTCTTGTGTTGAAAATCATAATCCATTTCAGTAACTTGTACTCCACCCTCTTTTGATATTATGTCATTTAATGTATGTGATGTGCTTTCTAAAAAATAAATTGATGGATAAAAATTAATTTTTGTCTTATTGTTTTTTTTACAATTTAAATCACTATGAAAAATATAAAAATTAGAAAACTTAACTTGGTTCTCAACTGGTTTACAAACTTCCAAATACCAATTATTAAATTCAGACATATCTATATCACCCTCGGATTCGTATGCTAATATAACTTTACATTTATCATTATTAATTAACTTAATAAGTTTATCCATTTTTAAAATATCATTTATAGCATCGGTTATCCCAAAATTGTGAGCAATTTCAACTATGTAAAAATAGTTATTTGTTTTTGAAATATATTTTAAATTATAAAATTTGTATTCAAAACTATTATCAAACTCTTGAGAAAAAAATGGTCCGTGTTGTAAAGGAATAATACCATCAGTTTTTTTGTGATGAGTTCTACTATCTATTATGTTTAAAATATTACCCATTTGCCTGTCCCGTAATGTGGATATTTTGATTTGTAATTATAATGAATTACATCATCAGGAATATCTCTTGTTTTATTCCAAGTTGCTTTTGTTGGTGTTTGTGTAGAAACCTTATTGTCCTCTACGACAAAATATAATGGTAAGTCAAAGTTTCTGGCATATTTATGGACTTCATAAAATATACCTGTTTCAAAGGTCATATCACCAACGAAACACCATACCTTTTGTTTTGACTTTTGTTTCTTTAATCCAATAGCAGTTCCAAGTGCAATTGGTATCACACCTGTAACGATTGCTGATGAATAAAAGTTGTGGTCAAGATTACATAATGATATTGATTTACCTTGTAAAATTTTATCCTCAATCCACTCTGATGTTATTCCGTGAAGTAATGCGTGATAATGACTTCTCCAAGTAGAAAATACATAATCATCTGTATCAATGTGTGAAAACACTTCTATCAATTCATCTTCGTTTCCGTGAGATAAATGAACTGGTGCTTTTATTTTACCACTCTCCCACAATGAAACAATGTGTTCTTCAAACTGAATCAAATCTTGTTTCGTGAGAGTTACATCTCTTACCTTGTTGTAGTTATTTAGATTTTTCACTATATCTCCCAAAATCTACATTGTTCCAAACTCTTTCGTGTATATAGAAAAATAATATACCTGTCAAGTTCATTATGATTGCGTTCCAAAGTGGTACTTCAGTTAAACTTACTGCTAATATAAACCAAGAGTTTAGGAAAGCAATAACTCTCCAACTGATTGACTTTTGTGTTGAACGTGTTTTAGTTTCTTTAAACTTCATTTTCCCAACTTACTTCCCATTCTTTAAAATCTGCTGCTAAACAATCTATCTTGTGGTCTTTTCTACCACCCAAGATATCAGTAATGAAATTCTTTGCTGTATTTCTGATTCCATTTAGTCCGTGTGTTAGTAGTAAATTGTCACTACCTTTTACACCACTTCTTACATCTGATTCATTATACCAAATATGTGCGTTCATTTGTGACAATACTACGATTGCTCTAATCAATTTAGCATCAACTTTACCAGGACTTTCTTCTAAAATGATATCAATATCATTTAATATATCGTGTATGTCTTGTGCATATTTTTCTTTATGTTCTGGCATTTTAACTTCTTTTAATTGAAAGATTGACAATCTATCAATCAAATCTTCTATCGTTGGTAAATATTTTCTTTCTTTACTCATTTGTCTCTCCCGTATAATATTGGATTATCTATTGGCCAACTAAGGTTTAAATCTTTGTCGTTCCATTTGACTGATATTTGGTCTTGCGAATCAACATAATCATTTGGATAGGATTGTGTGTAATGAAATACACATTCATTGGATAAACATAAATGTCCGTTTAAATAACCTGGTGGAACCAATACACTTTTCATATTTCTATCATCTAAAGTAAAACTAACTGAATTTAAATAATTTATACTATCTTCTCTGTAATCTACTACAACTAAATAAAAAGCACCATACACACACGTAATGTGTTTCCAAGTTTCAGTATCTCCATGCAATCCTCTTAGGACATTTTTTCTTGAACGAGTGAATTTGGATATTTTAGATTGTGGTGTATCCATTGAGTTCTCCCAATGAGTCCACATTGTTCCACGATAATCTGTGTATGGGTCGGGAGTGAAAACATCAACTCCTGGTAATTTACTTTCTTCTCTTGAATATTTAAACATAAAAAAATCCTTCATAAATGAAGGACACTATAAAGTGCCCCCGTTAATTTTATAGTCTTGTGTGGTCGGTTGGGTCTTTGGTTTGTTACCTGTTAGCACCACTTGACTTCTATATATATAAATAGTTAGAACTTTGAAAAACTATCAATTTTTTTTGTAATGCCAATATCTACCCCAATTATTTACATTTGCTTGTCCGTCAAAGAATTCGTGAACTGCTTTAATGACTCCTGCGTGAACATTATTCACACTTACCAATATACCATTTCCGTCTGCAATTTTAATATATCCGTCACCCTTAATGGTATCTTGTTCTAATCGTTCTTCACTCACTTCATCTATCTTATGATAATGATAGTCACCTGAATAATCATCTCCACAAATATAACCACCTGGTTTTAGTTTTCTCCAACCGATTTCAATGTCTTTCTTGACAATACTATATTCGTGTCCACCATCAATAAACAATATATCAATTGATTCATCTTCAAGTTTTTCTAATTCGTCGTGTGAATTACCTTTAATTAATGTTGTGATTTCTGAACAATCAGTTTCAGTTCTTAACTTGTTTAAAACACCTTTATATCGTTTATCAATTTTAGTTGTATCTTCTGTATGATTGTGAGCGTCTATCAATTCACCTTCGGGTGTAGAAATGTTTCCCTCAAACCAGTCAATGGCTATTAACTTTCCATTATGATAATTTATTGCTCGTGTCAATTCACACGTATCGTGTCCTTCTCCTACACCGATTTGAACCACCAATGGTTCATAGAATTTATCTAATGTTCTTTCTGACTCTAATGGCATTTCTTTACCATACGCTTGCCAATCTCCACCACCATTTAATTTAGTTTGAACGAAACTTGTTATCCAATATTGATTCACTTTAATCTCCTTATTATTGAGTTTGCTATTACTTTATGTCCTGTTGAACTTAGATGTGTATCATCTACACCTTGTATAACATCACATATTCTTAATTTATCTTTATGTTGAAATGAAAAATCATCAAATCTCCAATTCCCATCAACTACTATTAATTCTTCCATTGAATCGTATTCTTTTCCTTTATGGTAAAGTGGTATAAAGTTCTGTGGATTTTTAGTTTTCAATATTTGTGCAAAATCATTTCTCCAAGACCAACCTATCCACTTGGATTTCAATCTTTCACAACCAACGTTAATATTATCTATTTGCGTTGTAATAATTTTTCTAATATGGTTATTTGATAAAAAATCTATATTGTCTGTTCCACCATAATCTGCTCTATGTGTTATTTCAGGACAACTTCTTGTCCAATCTGTAAATTGTATCACTACTAATTCAATTGCGTCTTCTCCTGCTAATTCTGTTGAAGTGTGGTGAAGTATTTTTCCAATCTCGTAATTGTTTCCACCATTTCCAAGTTTTCCCATTCCATACCCCATATTCATTTCTTTTGCAACTAAATTAGGATAATGGTGTTTCTTTCTGTATTCATCACATTTATAATCCAAATGTTCCAAATGTGATTTTGGTGGATTGATTGCATTGATTTCATCTGATGTCCAACCTCTTTTCTTTGACAAATATTCAAATTGTAATCCTGCTCCCCAAGTAAAACTACATCCTACAAATAATATCATTTCATTAACTCCTCGTATGCAGTATCAATTACTTCTCTTTGTGATTCGTGATATCGTTCACCATATTTCTTTATCAATTCTCTATTGTGAATCAATATATCTTGCATTTCATAATACCATTCGTGCATTTCATCTTGACTCATACTACATATTCGTTTTACTTCTGATGTTATTTTTTGCATTCTTTTAAATGACGATTCTTCTTCATCATAACTTTCATCTATAAATGGACTGAAAGTTTTAAATCCTAATTGTTTTAACATTTTTAGTGTTCCGTGTGAACCATAAACTATAAATGGATGAAAATGTAACATTGGTCTAAATACTTTTTCCGTAGCAAACTTAGTTGGTTCTGGAAAACCTGTTTCGGTTACTATTGAAAAGTAAGAATCTAAATAAGGTTCTTTACTTTCAAATCCTATTCCCATTATTTCTTGTAAATTGTCAAAATCTATTGTTCGTGGTGACATCTTATCTAAGTCGTCATAGTAAGACATATACTTTTGCATTAGTTTTGTCTTTCCGAGTATTCTTCTCATTGTATCTATATCGGGTCTTCCTTTTCTACCCATACAATTTAAATCTTTACCCGTTTCCAATGAAAAACTAACCAAGTTATTTTCTAATAAATTATTATGGTGTAACATTGCTATCATAGCGTATCTATGTGGTCGTATTCTTCTATTCAAACATACCAATTGATGTTTTCTTTTTTTAGATTTATCTTGAAACTCCTCATCTGATACAAATGTATTTCCATTGTCTTCACTTTTTAATAATTGCATACCTTTATTGTGAACTTGTTCATAACAATTTATCAATGTTAGTCTTTGGTGGAAATTATTTTCATCACACCACTCATTATATTCAATACCAACACTCCAATTATTACCCATTACATATGCAACTCTTTCGGGACTTATATTTTGCTCTACAAGAGTTTTATGTAAATGTATAAATGAACTCGGTTCAATAGTGCTTTCTGTGTGAGCTACAATCAATACGACACCTTGTTTGTTTCGTATCTTTTCCTTTGTAGTTTCCAACATATTATTTAAAAGACTACTATTTTCATAACCCTCATCTTGTCCGACAACTTTTCCTATCGCACCAAATTGTTCTACATAATATAAAAATGGTTTATCACCGATATCACTAATTAATTGTTTATTCATAGTTTCGTATGGAACAACACCTAATGGATAAACTGCTGGATTTAATCCTGTATGGATGACATATTCTGAAAAATCTGTAATGAGTTTATCTAATAATAGTGGATATCCATTTGGAATCCAATCATCACCAACCTTCCTATCAAATCCGAATATTATTTTATCTTCCATTGTTCCTCTATCTGTTCTGAATATTCATCTATAAATTTCTTATGTCCACTATAACAAACGTGTCCATTATCTTCCCAAAATTCTAATTTGTTTACATTTGCATATTCAGTTAATCCACCATAAATCACTTTATCACTTTCATAAAAAATAAACCTATCAAAGTCTATCGCATTCCAAAGGAATTGAGAATTTTTATTAAAAATGTCTACAAATTTTGGCTTTAATCGTGATTCTACACAATCATCACCATATGATTTTGGTGGTAAATCTCCTTGTGGATTTCTGGCATTAAATATATTTTGCCATACCGACATAAAGTATTTGATATTATGCCTTTCACAAAATGTTTGAACTAATAAAATTGATTTTAAAGTATCTATGAATTGCTTTTCTAATGTATAAAAATTATCATACCATAAATTAAAGTAATCTCGTTGTGATTTAATTTTCCACCAATCATCTTTATAAGGTAATCCACCAGATTTTAAATATCCATTAGGATTGTTTTCTATTCCTGGCCTGATGGATGTTGTATTTGAAAATATATTACTACGATTTGACATTATAAGTGTATTCTCACCCTCTCGTCTAACTGAATCATCTAATTCAGTATACTTGTCTGTTTCTTGTGCTGAAACAAATAACTCTTTTCTTTCAATACCACTCCACATTACACCAAGATATAAATCATTTGATGAGTGTCCTTTATCCAACAATGTTTGTAATGCATAAATAACTCGTTCTGCAATTAACTCATTACCTGCTGCTGGATTTCCCATATGAACATATCGTTTGAAATCATACTTTTTTTGAATATAAGGTGACCAAGTTTGTCTATATAAATTTTCACTATCGGATGACCGATAACCATCTGAAAAACTACATCCGCCTGTTATTAATATCTTGTTTTTATTCATCTCGTTTCACAATCTTTATATCACCCATACCACTACCAGATATTCCATTAAACACATCAACAAGTTGGTAATTTGTATTTTCCGTTAAAAATTTATTAATCATTTTATCAACTTGTGGTAAAGAATAGTCATCAAAAGCTATAATTGGGATATCTTCATTAATACAAAATTCAAGTTCAGCTGTTAATGTTTCCTCGTCGTGTCCAGAATCTATAAATACAAAATCAAATTGTGTCTCTATATAAAAATCTTTTAAATCGTGGGGTATATTCATTTCGTGAAATTCAATTAAATCATTATTAAAGTATTCATTTACTTTATCTACGCAAATTTTACTATTTGGTTCACAATCAATCGTTGTTAATTCAAAATCATTACCTAAAAACTTGTAACATAAGAATCCAAAAATTGCACTATTTGTTCCTGTTTCTAATATTGATTTCGGTTTGTATTTATTAAAGATATATTCCCAATTTTCTATATTTTTAAGTGAACTCGGATAATCGTTAACTGATATTGTTCCCCCGTGGCCACGAAATGCCCACCTATCATCATCTTTTTCTTCTTCATCTTTTCCTGAACCAACGAAGAACTTACAATCTTTTATTTCTAATGGCCAAGGTCTTGCTAAATCAAATAGTAATTCATCATAAAAGAATTCTTTATATTCTTCAGAAATAGATTTCTCGTAAGTATACCAACTTGATTTCTTATTAAGTAAATTCTTTTCTGTTGTTGATATCGTTTTTAATTTATAGTTTGTCATCAATTATATCCTGTATTATCTGTAATTCTTTTTGACAATATATTTCCAAGTGATTAAGATTATGTTCTAATTTATCAAATACACTGTAATATATATCGTGAATTTCATCTAATGTATTTTCTGTAAAAAGTTTTATGATTTCATTTGTTACCATATTAAATCTTTTAACATCATCAACTTCATTATCATATGATTCATCAATAATATCACCAAAAGTTTTAAATCCACAATCTCTTAAATACTTTAATGTGTATGGTTGCCCCAATACAAAAAATGGTTGCATACTAATCAAAGGTTTCATAATCTTTTCACTTGATAAAAAGCCACCCCATTCACGATAATGACTTTCAGTAACTATACTAAAATATGAATCGTTCGTAAATTTTGATGGGCCGGATAGAGCACTTCCAAAAGCAAAACCTGAACCACCTGGTTTAGTAAAATCAACAGTCATAGGTAATAGTTTGTTAATTTTACGAATACTTTCCTTATTTTCTTTTGGAAACTTAATATTATATTCCTCTACGGAATTTCTTTCCTCTTTATCATCTAATAAAAGTTTGTTTATTTTTCCAACACCAAGTGGAAAACTCATAAGAGAATTGTATCCATTGTCTAATAAATTATTTTCCATTAATCTCATCATTAATCTGATTCTATGTGCTTTAGGAACTCTGTTTAAATTTATATACATCTTACTTCTTTTTTTGTCCTTATTGGGTTTGTCTGTGTTTGGATAATCATAGTGAGTTCTACAATGAACATAGTTAAAATTCCAATTTGTTTTTAGTAACCTTCTATATCGTTTTCCGTTGTAATTCTTATTGACTCGTTTTTCCAAACCCAACATATAAACATTATTTAATTTAAATGGAAATCCTTGTGCAATACCTGAATTTCCCGTATAATCGTCATTAAACATTATAACTTTTTTAAATTTAGGTGATAAGATTTTCATAGCTCTTTCTAATTGTTCCTCGTCCCAATTATCTTTTTGGGCCTTGAATTGCTTTGGTGATGCTATAATGATATCATCTGGACAAGTAGGAATATTATCCATATCGGTAATGGTTGTGTATGGTATGTTTAACCACTTTAAAGCATTTTCAGGTTTATAAAATTCAGCTTCTAAGTCAAGTGCATAAATTTTCATAATACTTTCCATATCAGAACTGAATTTTCTATAAATGTTCCAGAAACCATTGTTCTTTTCTTCATAATTATTTTAATCTTTTTTTGTTTTTCTAACTTTTCAAGTTCGGTTAAATAACCTGCTAAATATTTTCTTTTCTCACAATACAAATTCATAACATTGTCAAATCCATTTTTAGAATCTAACAATTCTACTATCGGTTCAACATTAATAACTATCTGTGGTTTTTCTTTTAGTATAAAATTTATAAAATTCTTGTAATTATCTCCTATTTGTTCCAATACTGAAGTTGTAATCACTGCTGTATTATCTGGCAATTCTAAATTTATATCTTGTTCTATATCTATATTGCTATATGTTAAATTATTTCTATTTAGTTTTTGTTTTAATTCTTCAATAATTTTTAATGATGTAACCGAGATATCAGATAAAATAAAACTTTTGTCTTGTAGGATTTCGTTAATTAGATAAAAGTTTGCTCCACTACCAGAACCAAATTCACATATATTTTCTATATCCTTTAAGTGTGTATAGAATAACATTTGTCTCGTAATCAATTGATATTCCCAATCCACATAAGGTGTTTTGGTTAATGATAAGCAATTATGTATATTTACAAATGCACTTTCTCTAAACCATTTCGGGCGAATAATTGACTTGACATTTTCATTATTTGTTCGTAAATTCTGTAAGACGCTAAACCAATCGTCTTGCCAATCAATTTCAAGTTTCTTATTTAACATCTCTAAACATAATTCGTAATATTCTTTATATTGTTCGGAATTAAGTTCATCGTATTGAATTGGAAAAAACTTATCTAATTGAAGTTGTATAGATTGTGGTAAATCATCATACAAAATATTAAAGTGATTCAATACCTCATCTTTTGTCAATTTATTTTGCATTATGTAAATCCTTCATATCTCCAATCTGATTAGCAATGCAAACTCTTCTCCAATCTGTTCCTCTATCAAACTCTCCAAACTCTTTGTGGTTTTTATCAGTTATACCGAATATTACACATTTGCTTGGTTGTATATTTAACTCTTTACAAACCTTTAATTGTTTCTTATGATATTTGTTTTGTAGATAATCAGTATCAAACCTATTAATTAACTTTAATCCGATATCTGGACCTGTCCAATTTACCATTTCAAATGAATTAAATACTTCTACTCCATCATCAATGTATTCTTTTGTAAATCTTATTCCTATTCTTAAATGTTCTGCTCCATAAAATCCTTTACTCATACTAAATGAAATGCCTTGAATACATTTTCTATTGAAATCAAAGTCAATGTTTCTTGACATAATCATATAAGCACAATCAACAAATACTGGTATATCTAATTTATCACATTGATTTAAAATCATATCTGTAAGTGGATGGATATCTCCATAATCACTAAATGGTAATGATAAGATTACCGCATCACCTTTTTTCAATTTGTTATCTAAAATGTATTCCCACTTCAGATTATTTCTGAACATTATTTGATGATACATAAAGTCACCCCTTAGTATTCTGAATTGTTTATTGTGGTTTTGTAAATAAAAGAAATCAAATGATTGTGCTGTTCCGTGAACAAATTGTAATGATTTGAATTTGTTTAGATTTTCTAAATTGTTTAATTTGGATGATTGAATCCACTCTGAATATGAATTACAAAAGTCTTTTACAAGATTTTTTTCATATAGTGATTTTCCGTTGATATTTTTAGTGATAAAATTATAAGAAGTTTTATCTGGTATTGGCCTTGCTCCCTTCATTAAGTAACACCCAATTCCCCTTGTGGACAACCTTTACACCCTTTTGGTAGTATTCTATTATGTAGTATTTTTCTAAACCCTACACAATTCTTTTTTGTCCATAATTCCATAATGTCGTCTGTTGCGGCATTTCCCCACACCACTTGTTTCGTAGTTGTTGTTTTTCCAAACAAACTAAATGGTGTTGGTTTTGAATACCAACTACAAGGTGATACACTTCCATCGACATCAATCTGTAAAGTATATGATGCTCCACCACAACCTAATGGTTTTACAAATGTTCTACGATAAAAGAAATCCATACCTTTGTTATATGCTCTTAGTTTTGCTTCTTTGTAAATATTATCAACATACTCAATTGGTTTTTCTCCTGCTAATGTAAATGGTGAGAACTTAATTTCATAAGGTATTAGTGTATTGACTTTAATTGATTCAACCCCTAAGTCTGCACAAAAATCAACATAATCTAACATACTTTCAATATTATCTTTATGTGAAACAAAGATTGTTCTGACTGACATATCGTGTTTTTGTAGTAATTTCATATTACGAATTACCCTATCAAACTTAACACCTGTTTTAAAACTTTCTACACCTACTTTTGTGCAACCGTCCAATGATACACCTAAGTCAATATTACCTCGTTCTTTTAACTTCAAGATATTTTTTTCATTCAATAACATACCATTTGAATCAATTCTGATTCCAATCTCTGGATTTATACCTCGTAAAGTATCTATGATTTCCCAAATGTGTGGGTGAAATAATCCTTCAACTGCCGTGAAGTTTACTGTTTTGACGTGTGGTAATATACCTTTTAGGTTATTTACTATCTTGTGAAATAACTCTATTGGCATATGTCCTTTTGCGTTTTTACCGACTTGCCAAGGCACTCCATCTTCATCTAAGATTTCTAAATAACAATGTGCACATCTTAAATTACAAATGTCCATTATTTGCATACCTATCTCGTGTGGATATCTATCCTCAAATGGTGTATCGTTTTCTACGATAGGTGGTAAATCCCAATTTTCTTTCCATTGTTTTTTCATATTATATTTTTTTATAAATTAAACTTACATTTGCTGGATTAAATATAGAACTTAAACGCCATACTAATTCATATCCCAATTCTTTTGCTACTCTATTCAATGCCTTACCTGAATTAACGTGGTATAATGTTTTAATTCCCATTGTGTAATCTTGTTGTAAGTAATATAGTTGTTTTTGAAACTCATCTTCTTCTAAAGTAAATTCCTCAACATCACAATCAATTATATCAATATATATCAAACCATTTGGTTTCAATACTTTATATAATTCTTTAAAATATAAGTAAAAATCTAAAATACTCAAATGAATAAATACACTTTGTGAATAAACAAAATCAATATCTTTTAAGTTTGGAAATTCAAGTTTTTCAATTAAATGATATGATACATTTTTATGTTGTTTGCTTTGTTCTTTACATCCGTTCAATATTGTTTCACTAATATCCACACAATCTAAATGATTTATTTGTGGTGCTAACCAATCCAACATAATACCTGCGCCGGGTCCGATTTCAATTGCATTACATTTATCTAATGGAACATCATAATTTTCTAATATGTTAGAAACTATCATATTTTCAATTATAGAAGTTTTTTCTTCTTTTAATTCTGATAGTCTTTCGTTTAATTCTTCTTCGGTTTTGTATTGAGTTACATCAACACCATACAATAAAGATAGTAATTCACTTTTTTTATTATTTGTTTCCCATAAAATCATATTATGTTTGCCTCATCAAATTTAACTAAATGGTTTCCGTTCCAACTCTGGTCAAACACTTTAAATTCTGTTACTTGTGTGAAATCGGATTCAAAAATTTTATACCCATCTTTGACCGATATGTATGACTCAAGGAATTCTCCATAAAAATGTTGGTTCCACTCATCTCCCATACCCATACCACAACCAAACCACAATATACTATCGGTATAATCACGAATCTTTCCAGTATAATTATACTCTTCAATTTTATCATCACAAGTAAATGTAATCATTTTATCATTTAAATTATGTGTTAATTTAACATTATAAATGTAATCTGCTTTCTTTCCAACTTCGTGTGGTTTTGGTGCTTCACCTACTTTAAAACATAAATCTTTCATAATAATTTCGTCATTTTCTTCTGTCCAAATCTTTGCCATTAGAATATATTCACAAGTTTGTTCAATCCAACTTTTAAATGCAAACAATCCCATATGTTCTCCGTTCTTTGAAACAATGCCACCAACTTCTTCACCCGTTGGGAATTTTTCCCAATCAACTTTGACCTTAACCATTATTTCAAAATCATTTTGGAATAAATCTTCTACACTATATAAATTTAAACTATTTTTATTTCTTGTTGGAATAAAATAAAAGTTTTCTTTATGTGTTTTTAAACTCATAGTTTTATCCTTTGACAATCATTATAAAAGTCTGCGAATTCTGGAAATGTTTCTTTAAAATTTGTTCCTCGTCTTATATCGTGTTCTTTGAAAAATTTACCAAAGTTATATCGTTGTCTATTTATTGCAACTTTATCGTCTGCTGATATCATCCAATCAAATATTCTTTTTAATTTTTGTATTTCTATATCGGAATAACCTATATGTTTGTTGTCAAACAATGGAACTCCTAAATAATCTGCATATTGTGCTTGTTGTAATATTTCATTAGACCACTTTTGTGGTAATACTTGTACGGTTTGGTGTGTTGGATATCTTAAATAACTCGCATCTAAAAATACTGCAGAATTCCAATATCTATCATCTGAACCATATGTTTTCTTTAATCCATATACTCCGTCAAGTAGTTTTTTATAACTCGGAACTGATAGTGCATTATATGTTGACATAATTGTAGTGTTTACTCGTGGACATTTTTCTAATATTTTATTTAGATTGTCCCAAAACTTATTAAACTCTAATCCGTGTCTTTGATATTCTGCTTGTTTTCCCCACCCATCAACTGATGTAAAAACAATAAATTCACGAACTCGTTCTTCGTCTTCTATTCGTTGTATTTTTTCAATAAATTTATCAATCAATTCATCTGGTGCTCCCAAATTACTATTGATTGCTAATTGTAAATTCTTATTTGGATTTTTTTCTTCAATGATATAATCCAATACACCCCAAGTATCTTTTGATAACAAAGGTTCTCCACCCGTGATTCTAAATGTATGTAAATCACGATATAGTTCTGGCCACCATTTCCAAAATGCTTTTACATATGGATTTGGTTCTCTATGTGGAATAGGAACTTTGTTCTCTCGAACCATACCTTCCATACCATTAAAATTATCATCTGTTGGATATCCACCGTGTTCTTTGATTTCGTTCATCCAAGTAGATGAATATGGTGGGCCACAATAACTACATTTGAAATTACAAGCATTTGAGAAAGCAACCTCTACATATTTGGGATTGATGTTTGCTCTCCAATCTGAATTTTTTATTTCATCGAAGTGTGGTTTAGACCAACTTTCTGCTGATTTAAAAACTCTATCACTAAATCTATCTGAATTATCCTCTATCTTCCAACAATAATCACATTCTTCTGGTCGTTTACCATCTAACATTTCTTTTCTACGAATCTTTTTGTATTGGGTGTTGTGCAAAGCACTCGGATTTCTTTCAATTTCTTTTAAATTGATTTTGTGTGTTCTCGGATGGTGACAACTATGATTATGTCCTGTTTGTAATTGTAAAGTTACTTGTGTCCATTTTGCTAAACAAAAACCTTTACCGACTGAATCCAATTGTTCTTTTGTTTCTACATAATATGGATTGTCGGAACCATATGTTATCTGTTTTTTATCATCTGCCATTAAAATCTCACATTAATTAACTTGTGTCTATTATAAATAGTATCAATACTATCTATCTTGTATTCCATTTGTTTTAATCCACTATCTTTATCGATATCGATTAAATCTTTTTGCATTTTTCTACGATATATAATTTCGTTTTTTGCAGTCTGCTCAGGGTCTCCTTGAAACTTATTGTTGACTATCCCCTCGTCTTCGTGTTCCATACAAAGCATTCTTCCGTAGCGCCTGTCAGGAACTACTGCGGATTTGACTGATATTGACTCACGACCTGGAGCATTATAAAATTTTGTGCTTCTGCCGTGGATTATTCCGTGATTGTCATTTCCACTTAAATCTTTTACCATATTTTCTTTACATTTCTTACAATCTTGGTCGCAACATATTGATTTAGTCATATCGTAATGTAAAAGTAATTCACCATACTGATTCTTTATTTTAATTTCTGCAATCTCACCTTTAAAGAATCGTTGTCCACCCCAAGATTGTGGTGAATTACAACCAATATAAAATGGAACTCTTCCATATCGTTTCAATCTATCACGATATCTTATTTTAGATTTTTGTATACCGAATTGTCCGTCTAATACTTTGTCATTAATTGTAAATAAAATTTGATTCTTATCTGTATCTGATTTTAAATTTACCTTTGTCCATTTATCTTGATATTGTTTTACCCATTGGTAATAATGTTTATTTTTAAAGTCCCACATAGAACTTGCATAAGCATTTGAATTATTAAAATCTATTTCAAAGTCATATCCTCGTTTAGAAATAATCGGATACTTTACATATTGTATATCTTCATCACCGATTAAGTATTCGTCTTCGTGTTCTGGTATTTCTCCTTTACAAATAATCTCTATTTCGAATGAATCTTGTGGAACTGATTGTAATGTTCTTGTTGATGGAATTTCAATGTATGTGGTTTTTCCGTCCAATACTAAAACCATTTTCTGTTTAATTTTTTGAATAACTTCTTCTTTATAATATCCTTTTCTAACACATCTCCAAAATAAGTCGTCATCTTCCATACCCCAACCCCAATAATCCATATGGTATCCATTGATGTTTTCAAATTGTTCGCCCGTAAACACCACTACTCCACCGAAATATTCTATATCTCGTAAAGTATAATTCCATTGTGATAAGAAAGTTGCTATATGTTTTGGTGTATCACCTGGATGACTATAATCACATCCGTCTTCTGGCAACATATCAACATCGTGAAATGCAAAGTAATCACATCCGTCTTTCTTTGCTTCAAGATATGCAACATTTTTAGTTCCACTTCTACTGAATGTCATATCATCTACTTGATGTCCTACATAACAAGTAAAGTCAATGTTTCGTTCTCCTAAGAACTTTTCTAAGTGTGGAACTAATGTATCTAAGTGTTCTTTACGAACTCCATCACCGATATCTCTATATGGTATGCAAACTCCTAGCTTCATAACTTCACCGAAATAAATGTAAAATTGTCTTGACTTGTTGAAGAAACTTTCGTATATTTAAGTGTAGAAAGTCCATCTTGTTCAAGATTGGATTCATTGTTAATGATTTCGTTATAAAACCTTATCTGATTTATTCTCGTAGATTTGGATTTCCAACCACCTTGAAAATAACCCTCTGCTTCGTGCTTAATCATTTCAAATTTAGAACTTCTTCTGGCGGGAATAGATATTCTCTTTTGTTCTAATTCATTGAATGGTTTTGGTATTGCATTATATACTTTACCATAACACTTTGATAGTCTTGGATTTACCATATCTACAATCTCACCCTCTTCATATTGATAAGGTTGATTTAATTGTATGTGTTTGAAATCATAGTAAATCTTTAAGTTTTCTGAACTACTATATTGTCCAGTATCGGTTAAATAACTTAGTCCAAATGTGTCTGTTAATTCTTGAACTTCATTTTTTTGTAATGCTTTATTCCAATATGCGAAATCACTCACGAATCCAATAAAACTTTTTTGGTCTTCTTTTCTGTTTGGTGTTGCGATTCCAATATAAAAATTCTTTTCTTTTGTATCTAATAATTTTCTTGCTATTGTTTTTTTACCGACTTCTTGTCCGTCTTGATACATTGTTAGCAATCTATTTGACTTATCGTAAGTTACTGTAATTCTTGTTAAGTGTGGATAACTATATTCAGAAGTAATTTGATGACACTCGTTTCCAATATCCCAACATTCAAACTTATATCTATTGAAAGAATTGTATCCTATCGTTGTATCCCAACCAGGAATACTAAATATACAATACTCATCAAAGTCTTTGTCGTAACTTGGAATTATATCGTCTGGTTTAAATGTAATGTGAAGCGTAAAGTCTTTTGTGATATCAATCGTATTCAAACACTCTACATAACTATTGTTTCCGTGCAGATTTAATCCTGATGTAGATTCTTTTGGAACTTTATAGATTTCAAAGTCTGTAAATACATTTTGTTCTGTTAATCGCATTAACAAATCATCATCTTCAAATCCCCAACCCCAATATTCATTTGAAAAGCCATTGACTTTTTTGAATAATCCACTTGGAAACATTGTTACTCCACCGAAGTAAGTTTTAAATATTTCTCGTTTGGAATTTGTGAAATTTGTAGCAAGATGAATTGGAACATCTGAATAAGAATAATCTACATCAATTGGTAACATATCAATATCGTGAAACACGACATAATCACATAGTTTTCTTGTTGCTTGTTGGAATCCAATATTTAATAACTTACCACGATTAAATGGTAAATCATCATTTTGTTCAACTATGATTAGTTCATAATCTTGGTCTTTTAAATACGATTCAATAGATTCACGAAACTTACGAAGATGTCCTGGTCTTTTACGATACGGGACAATTATTCCAAGTTTCATTATTTATTATCTGTTTCTTCTAAGTATTTTTTGTGAAATTCAGCTAGATACCACTGCATTCTTTCAGACCATTCTGTTTTGTCAATGTCTTCAAACCAAAGTGTTAAAGCATCCAATACATTAGCTATCTTCTCTAATGATTTTACTTTGCGTTCTTCTAACATTACCATATGTTCGTCTGTTGCTGTTTTTGCCATATTAATAACCCTCTTTTGTTATAACTATATATAAATATAGTGTTGTGTTAAATTGTTACGATTTTTTTTCTTAAACTATCCCAAGTTTTCAAATGATGATAATTAGGATAATTTAATCGTTGAAACATAAATTCTTCTTTTGTCAAGTCTATTTTGAAATCATTTTTTTCTATTTCGTTATACATTAATTGATATTCTTCACCCCAAGATTCACCTATTGATGATTTACCGACTTGCTGTAATCTATCCAATACTGATGAATCCCATTTAAAGTGATGAACTTGCGTAAAGTTCTTTTCTATCGGGTATTTTTTTGGGTGTTCCATTTGACAAGTTGTTTTAGTATCATCCAATTGAACATAGTGTTGTCCATTTGACACTTTGACATTACCTTTCATCAATGTAACTTTATTAGGACAAGCATAACTCAATGGATATCTGAAAAATCCTGCTTCTGGCATTTCTTCCCATATATTTGATTCATTTGTTATGATTGGAAATGTTCCATCTTCTCCTATTCTATCTACGAAACCACCTGTAACGAATTCATATCCAAATTCTTCACACTCATCTATAATCTGATATGTTGGTTTAGAATATAATTGCAATTCATCGTCATCTGCTACTATCCACCACTCATCTGGTTTTAATAACTTTGTTTCATTGTAGTGTTGTGTAACTCTTGCCCAATCAAAAGGTCTTTCATAAACTATCTTGTGTGGTTTTAAATTAAATTGTTCCAACACGTGTAGTCCTTGTTCTATTACGGGGTCTTTTTCGTGATGCGCGTATAAAATTACAAAAATTTCCTTGACATTGTATTGATAATGTCGTAACATATGGTATAACATTGTCGTGTTATGACCGCAAACCGTTACTAAGTTTTCTCTTGGTTTCATTTTTTTGTTATCCTGAACCCATTACTTTGATTGATTCCGTCTTTTCCTATATTGAGTGGTGTTTGATTATAATAGTCTCTCAAATCATAATCATCTATAAATGTTTGGACATCTCTATAAACTCCAGAAGATTTCATATCATCTCCTGCTATCATAGCTCCACTTTTAAGTTTTGGCCAGAAGTTTACTAAATCATTATAAACAACACTTTCATTATGGTCTCCATCAATCCATACAAAATCTAATGAATCGTCATCATACAATCTATGTGCATATCGTTCATCACAAGTTATAAAGTTTACATAATCTGATAATCCAAAATGTTTTACCGGGAACTGAACTATTTGCATTATTGTCCAATTTTCAAACCTTGGTTGTTCCAAATATTGTAGAAATTGATATGGTTGATTTTGAGTTAAATAATTTTTAGTTCCGTGTTCAATACCCCAAAAAATATCAATAGCATCAAACTTTATATCCTTTTCAGATTTTTTTATTAACTCTGCCATTCGTGTTGCTGATTGTCCGTATAGAACTCCTATTTCTACAAAGTGTGCTCCATCTTCTGCTTGACTTACGGCTTTTTCATATACATATTCAGCGTCATTTACCCAACCAGGAACATCTCTATAATCTCTAAAATCATAATGAGTTCCAGCGTCTGACATATCGTAATATGATTTTAAGTATTTTGGTTCAAGTGGTTTACCATTTGATAACATTGTTATGTGGTCATTATTTCTTTTCATTTTTTTCTCACTATGGTTAATCCTGATGAACTTGGGAAATCTTTTTCTATTCCGTAGTTAAAAAAGTTCATCACTTCAAATTTTCTTTTGTCTATTGTTTTGATAAATTGACTTGGACCTGATAAATCGTAATCTTCGTGCCCCTCTACTTCAATAAAGTTGTCCACATAATTCCTATCAGTATCGTGTATTGTAATGATTCCACCTTTATTCATTATTTTTGAATATAAATCAAAATCTAATTTTACTCCTTCAAATGTATGGTCTGCGTCTATGTGTAGGTAATCAATTTTAATATCTCGTTTTACAAAGTAATCATAGTATGCTTTTTCTGTTGTATTTTTTAAAAATTCTATACGGAAATTACTTCTTAGAAAACTATCTTTCTTAGTCCAATCTGGTTCTCCATTGACTCCGTTTACCGCATCAACCAATATCGTATTACCAAAACCTTCCCAATCAATCTTATCATCTTTACCGAATCCCTCTTGATATAAATCCATTTTTGCTTGTGTCATTATTCTTGGGATTAGTCCACCACCACTACCTAAACAAACACAAGTTTTAAATTTATGAAAATAGATTAGAGAATATATAAGCATACCATCACCGAGATGTTTATCGGTTGCGCCGTGAGACCAACGATATTTGACATCTTCGTTTCCGTCATTTGTTGTAATGCTGTTTTTAATGTAATCGTGATTTAATATTGTCATAACCTTGTATATAAATATAATTCAAAATAACCAAAATGGATTATTTATTAAAATGGGTCGGAATTGCTTCCCTTATTGTGAACTAAGAATGTATTACCGAAGTAAAAGTCTAATGGTTCTACATCAATCTGAACTACTTCAAATCCGTCTTCACTATGAACTTGCTCTAATGAAGTAATTTCAATAGAACTTCCATCTTTACCCATTAATTGTCCACCAACTTTCATACCGGGAACTAATTGCCACATCCAAAAGTTTTCTCCGATTGGTTTGTATAACATTTCGTGTTCACCTGTAATCTTTTCTAATCCATCATTGATGTTCCAATAATTTTGTGCATAATCAAAGTTAATATCTTGAACACTTGCTGAATGAACTACTTTGTCGAATCCTGCTTCAAATCTTGATTGTCTCCAATTATCATAATCCTCGTCAATAGCACCTGGTAAATCTAATGTATGTAACCAATCTCCTACTTCTAAATCTTCTACTTTTTTGTATGTTCCGTCCGATAATTGAATATCTGTTCCTTCTAATAAACAACTCGGTGAACCACCATAAGCATCAACAATAACAATTGCTTTTGTTATATTGGTATTGTAATTTGTTGCGTGGTCATTGAATCCATCTGATTGTCCGTCTTCGTGAAACTTAACTTGTAAACTACCAGATTGATTGTGAGTTCCTGCTGCATAAAAGTCATCATCTGCACCCGTTCCTGTATTTGCGTTTGAAATTGCTGCGGCAGTTACGGTTGCGGTTGCGTCTGCTGAACTAAATGCAACATCTAATGTTCCCGTTTTACTCCAAGTAAAGTTTTCTGCTCTTGTAGATATTACGTTTGTAAATCCTTTTCCTGCATTTGTGAATGCTACGGTATAATCTTCTGCCGTTGACTCCCACAAGTATACAAAGCCAGTCAATGAACCCATTGCTGATATTGAAAAGTCACTCATCTTTACTGGAATTGTTGCAAAAGAACCTGTTGCTTGCGACATACTCATAGCTGCGGTATACGAATTGTTTCCGTCTACTGCTCTACGAAGTTTTCCTAATGATAAGTTTTGTTTTACTGCTGTGCTCATACTAATAAATATCACTCATTGTATAATTTGAGTAATTTATCTCTCCATTGTTTTTTGTTGTCAAATTTTCGTAAGTAATCTCTTAAAGGAACTAAATACTCTTGTCGTTCTTTTGTGGATAACTTACATATTGTTTCATATTGCTCTTTAAATTCTTTCGGTGATTGTGCTCTAAATGGATAATCATATTCGGTTAACCAATCTTGTGCCAATATAGGTAGTTTTCCATAATCAATTGCTTGAAATATACCATATCCAAATGGTTCAAAGATATGTGCCGAATGTGATATTCCCCAATCTCTATTGTAGAACTTACCTAAAAACTCATAATTAAATTTATAGATTTTCCAATCCGTTGTATCGATATTAAGATTTCGTTTCCACCACAATACATCTTTTGGGTCTGTGGTGAGTTCTGATTTAATACCTTGTAAGAAGTGTGGACATTTTCGTGTTTCCATTCTGGCGGCGAAACCTACGATATTATTGTCCACGACATCTTTGTTGTGTTTGAATTCGTAAAAATTTGGTATATGTAATAAGTGGTCATAGTTATTTTTCAATTTTGGTTTATCAATACCTATCCAAAAAGGATACTTAGCTTTTTCTACAATTGTATCTTCCCACGCTTGTTCCATATGGAAATGAAAAGACTTTTCTAAATCTAATACGAGTGTTGCTTTTATTGCTTGCTCTACATTACAATGAATACCTGCTGTGTGTATTTTATCAAAGTTATCCGTAATGTATCTATGTGGTGAGTAATATCCGTGTAGAATATTAATTCTTCTGGCATTGTTTAATAGTTCTCCAAATCCCTTTACATCATCTCCTTGCCATACCACTTCAATACCTAAATCATCTTTAAATTCAGGTGGTCTTGTTCTATGAATTGCTAAGATTGGCTTTGTATCTAAATGTGGTGCTATGTTTTCAATCCAATCATTGACCCAAACATCTGCTCCACCACCAATTACTGAACCACCGCCTGTACTATAATATATGTCGTATTTTTCCATTATGTTTCCGAGTGAACTAATATCCCATCAACATAGAAGTTATCGTTCTGTGTTATTATGGTATAAGTTTTATGGACTCCGTTGTATTTTCTTATTTGGTTTACAATGAGTTCTTCATTATTTAGTGTCTTTAACTTATGTCCTACTTCAAGTTTATCTGCTTTAAGACCATATCGTTCTTTTGATAGTTCTGGATTTAATGATAATAGTTTTCCATTTTCATCAAATATCGGGTGGTCTTCTGTTAGGATTAATCTATTTACTTTATATAAATTTTCGTGTGTTGGTTGTATAATTTCTTTAATTGGAACATTTTCCATCATATCTAATTCATAATTATATGAATTGACTAAATCACCTATGTTTAAATCATATATTGACTTTTGTCCCATAGGTGTATCTACTAACATCAACTCGTGAATACATCTACCACCTATACCTGATGTAATTAATGCATTAATTTCAAAGGTTCTTGCAACACTATTATTGGTAAAAGATACGGTACAATCTTCTTCTGTATTAGTTTTACTTCCAACTTGTAGTAGTTTAAATCTCATAAAGTATGTTGATGCGGGATTTATCGTACCTGGTGATGCCGTGTATGTTCCTACTAAATTATAAGTTCCACTTGCATTACCAATTTTAACTAATAGTTCGTGTGGTGGACTTGAATTGGAAGGTTGTTCAACGGTAACATCTGTGTTTCCATTAAAGTTTGCTAATGTTAATGATTTTTCTCCTGATTCTTCAGATTGTGCACTTCCACCACTTGATAAATGTAAATCAAAGTCAGCAATTGTACCCCAAGTAGTGCCGTTTGATGTTGCGGTTATGATACTACTATTAGTTGTTCCACCATCGTTTGTTGCTGATAATTGATAAAATTTTTGAGTTGATGGATTCAAACTTCCTTGAGTATGAGTTCCGTCATTAACCGTTGACAATTCTGATGGACTACTCATATTTGAAGCGTTTGAAACTTTTAAAGATATTGAGTCTGGTGAATTTGTTATTGTCCAAGTAATAACTATTTCTCCATCTCCTGCTGTTGCAGCAAAAGCACTAAAACCAGGTGCAGTAGTTCCTGATAATCCTGCAAGTTCATCCATTCCGTATGGTGCGTCTCCCTCACCTAATGTAGTTGAAGCTGCTTTTAAATCTATAGTATCAAATGTTCCATCACCGAGTTCGGTATTAATCATAGACATTGACATTGGACTTCCTGCTGACGGTAATGACATTACTTATCTTTTTCCTCTAATTCTTCTACTCGTTTTGTTAATTCTTGTATCGCACCTACCAAATAAGTTGTAAGTTTTGAGTATGCGATTGTCTTGGTTTCTTGGTCATTATCTGTATTGATAAATCCTCTTGATGTTTCAACAATTTCTGGTATGATAGATTCAACTTCTTGTGCAATAAACCCTACATCTCTCTTATTTGAGTCTTTCCATTTGAATCCTGTTGGTCGTAATTCTAATATTCTATCTAATGATTCACTAATTGTCTGTATATCATCTTTTAATCTTTTATCGGAAACTGCTAAGAATGATGTTCCGAATGCCGTAATGTTTCCAGCTGATATAAAATCTCCATCGTGTTGTAATTGTGCTCTAATTGAACCACTATGTTTTGCTTGGAAGAATGTATATTCATTTTGTCTTGCTGTTGGTAATCCTCTTGTGTTTGCTTCTAATCCCAATAGGTTGAACTTTGCGTCAAAAAAGTCATCACTATCTCCGTCCTCATCGTCGTGAGTAGAACCCGAAACCTTTCCCATAATCGTAAATATATTTGAACCCGAAGCTGATGCCGATACGAATCCAAAAGTACCTGGAGTTTCAACTGGCTTTGTTACATATTCTGAACTAAATATAAAATTAGGTGGGAATAAACTTCCAGTAAACTCTAATCCTGTCATATCGTGTGTGGTTGCAACTACAAAACTTGCTGTTGGATTTTGATGTGGGGCTGCTCCGTTTGGTGATGTTGGATTCATTCTTGTCCCTCTATCCATATAGAAGAAAGGTGTTAATGAATCTTGTAGTGTTGCACCTGCAGCTGTCGTATCTTGGAAGAATTGTTGAGTTTCCAATCTATTCATTTTAGAAGAACTTATTACACTTAGATTATCCATCGTTGGAACTGGTCTGGTAACATCAACTGATGATGAAACAATATCCCCCCTAGCTGAAAGATTTGGTTTAAATATTGCTGGTTCAACAATTGTATTTTTGGTAAATGTTTCACTTCTACCCGTATCAAATATACCAATTCCAGATTGTGAAACTTCAATAATTCCTTTTGCTCCATTTAATATTACGGCGTGTCTATCCGCATCTGCTGCAGAACCACTAAGAACTTTAATTAATGAATTACCAGTATCAAGTGTTATTATTTTTGTACCTACTGTTGATGTTAAGACCGAGTCAGATATAGCCCAACCACCAATACTACCTGCTCCAGCGGTTATACTACCTGACATTGTAATTCCATCAGCTGATGCTGATAATACCGTAACATTGGCTGCGGTTTTTATTGAAAGTCCATCACTACTCATTGATATATGATTATTTGCTATAGCTCCAATTCTTGTTATTGCTCCAAATGATGCTACATCAGTATTGTTATCAAATACTTGTAATTTATTTTGACTTAATATTACTTTATCGTTGTTATTTGTGGTATTTCTAATTGTTACGGTTCCACCTTCTAATACGGTATTTGCTCCGAATGATGCGACCTCATTATTGTTATCAAATATCACCATACTATTTTCAGATAAAACCAATTTATCATTATTATTTGTGGTGTTTCTTAATGTAATTGTTCCACCTTCAATTACGGTGTTTGCTGCAAATTCTGCCACAACATTATTGTTGTCAAATATTTCTAATTTATTTTCACTCAATACAACTTTATCGTTGTTGTTTGTCGTGTTTTGAATTGTTACGGTACCACCCTCTAATACGGTGTTTGCTCCGAATGATGCGACCTCATTATTGTTGTCGAATATCACCATACTATTTTCAGATAAAACCAATTTATCATTATTATTAGTAGAGTTTCTTAATGTTATTGTTCCACCAGTAAGAACTGTATTTGTTCCGTAACTCGATACTTGAGCGTCACCTGCAAATACTTTCATACCTTCGTCTGTTACTTCTACTCTTTCTTCTTTATCTGCCGAACCGAATATACTTGCGGTAAACCCTGCTGCAGAAGATGAAAATGAACTTGCAGTTACACTACCACTAAAGAATGAAATAGCTCCACCATATATTCTTACATCGTCTCCGAAGAATGATGAAGTTGTGCTTGAATTAACAATTATCATTCCGTCTGGTGATATTTCTGAATAATTTACATTAGCACTTGCTGTTTGTAATGCATTTGAAGCACTTCCAAACATTTTAACACTTTTACCAAAACTTGTATGGAATCCACCCGAAGTGTTTTTTAAATCCATACCCGTTGAAGTTAATACAAGTTGTGTTGCCATCGATTCCGATGATTCTAATAATGCTCCTGTAACCGTATTTGTTGCTTCAACTGCACCACTTAAAGATGCCGTTGCAACTCCAAGTGCGGTAGCTGAAGTAAATAATGAACCCGTTGCAACTCCAAGTGCAGTAGTTTGCGACTGAATATTGGAAGATGATAAGATTAATGAACCTGTTATTACTCCTATTGCTGTGATTGATGTCGCTGTTGTTCCAGTAGATGCATTTATCTCACCAGTTAATTGCACACTTGAACCTGTAATCTGTCCACCTGATTTTAATACTAATCCACTTGCACTTATTTCGGTGCTATTGATTGTGAATCCACCTATTGTTCCATCTCCGGCATTTATACTACCAGACATAGAAATTCCGGCAGCAGATGCTGATAATACCGTAACATTAGCTGCTGTTTTTATATCTATGGAATTAGCATCAATACTTATGTGTTGTCCTGATGTATTTCCGATAGTGGTTGTTCCTGCAAAAACAGCTATTTTAGTTCCGTCATCTGTAACTTCTAATCCAGCACTTGACATTTGAGAAAATGTATTAGTAGCATCTCCATAAATGTAAACATTACCTGCTTCAACCCTTACATTACCCGTTACGGCTGTTCCAGCAACTGCTGCTGGGCCGATATTAATTTTTGCGTCAACTATATCTAAAACTTTTGCATTGGCTGCGTACGCTGCGATAGCTGCACTACCAACGGTTATTTTATCATCTCCGATTGTTCCCGCTGTTCCTTGTATAGTTAGTGTTCCACCCGTAAGTGTTATGTCTGAACCAAAACTTCCAACTTGTGTATTGTTTTGATAAACTTTCATACCCTCACCAACAAGTTCTATTCGTTCGTGTTTATCGTTTGAACCAAATATACTTGAAGTAGCGCTTGTAAATGAACTACCAGTAATATCATTTGCTAAAATACTTACACCAGTGGAATTAACTAATACTCTTTCCTTTTTGTCACTTGCTCCATAAATTTCCATACCATTAGCATCAATGAAACTACCTGTTACATTGTTTGCTATTAATGATACTCCAACTGGACTTATAGTTATTCTTTCGTTTTTATCAGCTGCCCCATAAATTTCTGCGCCAGTTGCACTAAATAAACTACCTGTAACTCCAGCGGAAATTAGTGCTAAACCACCTGCATTAAGTGAAGCAGTGGCTGTTCCACCTTGAATTGTTGTTCCACCTGCATTGAATATACTTGCAGTTTCACTATTTGCTACCATAATTAATCCGTCTGGATTTATTTCTGCATAGTCTGTAGCGTTACTTGCACTTCCAAATAATTTAGTGCTTAATCCAAAACTTGATAATACTCCACCCGTTTCATTTTTTAAATCCATACCCGTTGATGTTAATACGAGTTGTGTTTGCATTGATTCGGATGCTGCCAATAATGAACCTGTTGTAGTGTTTATGTCTTCAACTGAACCACTTAGTGAAGCTGTTGCAATTCCAAGTGCCGTAACATTTCCTTGTAAAGAAGCAGTTTCTGAATTTATTGATTCGACTGAACCACTTAAAGATGCCGTTGCAATTCCAAGTGCCGTAACATTTCCTTGTAAGGAAGCAGTTTCTGAATTTATTGATTGAACTGAACCACTTAATGATGCGGTTGCAACTCCAAGAGCTGTAACATTTCCTTGTAAAGAAGCAGTTTCTGCATTTACTGCGTCTCTTGAAATAACTAATGAACCTGTTGTAAGCTTCACAAATTCTAACGAACTACTTGCTTGTGATGATGATACGATTAATGAACCTGTTATTGCCATTACTGAAGCTGATTGTGCATTATGGTCAGTATAAAACTTTGTATTACTAAAATCTGCTCCTGCTGGTAATATAATTGAATTGATACTTCGTGCTATTAAATCACCTTGTGAATTTACTACGAAACCACTTGATGATATGAATAAATTTGTTTTATCAAAATTACCAACACTACCACTAGCACTACCACTAATGAAGAAGTGTCCGTCTGCACCTGCCAATGAACCCGTTGTGATATCAAAACCACCAATTGTTCCACCGACTGCTGCCGTAATGGTTCCCTCAATAATAACATCTCCGTCTTCTTGTAGTGCAAAATTAGATGATGATATTTCTAAATTACCATTACTACCACTTATATAATTGTTTGTTATTCCCTTTACACCGAATAAGAAATTGTCTGTTCTGACTTCAAACTCAGATTGTTCTCCTTCTGCATTTGTTCTAAATTTTAAAAATCTACTTGATGATGGATTAGCTCCACTATTATCCATAAGTTCTAAACCAACTCCTTGATAACTTTCACTTGTGTTTAATGATTTTGATACTGAACCACTATACATCATAAATCCACTACCACCAGAATCTAATGCTCTATTGAATCCATTATATCCTACTGAACGAATATAAGCTGAACCACCGTGAAACTCAATACCAGTATCTTCAGTATTACTTAAAAATACTGAACCCGTCAATACTCCGTCGTTTCCGTCTCCGAGAACTTGTCTTGGTCCTGCAAATGTAACATCATCTGCGAGTGCGACTGCTTCTGCTAAATTATTATTAGCGTCATAAAATTCAACAACAAAGTCATATGCTTGTCCTCTTTTTATTGCTCTTTGCATTGGAACATTTGCTTTGAAGAATCCAGGACTGAAATTAGTTTCACTAAAAGGTCTTAACCTTACATCAGATAATATAAATTCACCTGAACTAACTCTGAATCCTAAACTACCTGTTGCAACTCCACCTGTTATGTTGTGGGTTAAGAAATCAGTAATTTGTTTCTTTTTAACTTTTGTGAACGAATTTATTTTATTAAAATCGTATTCATTTAATTCAACTTCACCTAATGGAACTTCTTGTGATGTTTCTGATAAAAATGTTCCTGTTAAAAATACTTCTAATTTTGCGTCTTTCTTTTCTGTTCCGTCAGATTGAACTTTATTTGTTGGTTTAAATGCTAAATCAAAGTCAACAAGATAAGGTTCGTTTTTCTCTAAACTATATGATTGACTTGTTTCAAATGTAAAACTATTTGCGTGCGGTTCCGTAGAACCACTTAGAATTACTCCATCTATAATTGTATCGTCGTCTTGTGTTGCGGCAAATGTGGCTGATGATGTTACCCAAAAGTTATCTATGATTGATTGTGTTGGAAATATACCTACACTTTTAAATCCCGTATCACTATTTTGGTCAATCAATTCATTTGGTGACTCAACTAATGTTTCATAAATCTTTTCAAATTCACCAGAACTTCCATCCTCTTTCATATAAACTTTTGCTTTATAGGTATCACCACTAAATGTTCTTAAATTACCTACGGTCATATTTGCATAAGAGCGTTGGAATATTTGACTTGCTGTGTTTGTTACACTACCAACATTATGAGTTATACTCACATTACTTGCCGATGCTTGTAGTGGAACAATTAATTCTTGATTATTCTTTTTACTTTTTATTTTATATTGAGTGGTAGTGGTAAATGTAGTTGAATTAACTATGTCTAAAATCTTTGTAGAGAATGTTGTTGGTTTAGTCCAATCCGCATCTGGATAAACCGTTGAGTCAACTAATCCGTCAGGTGAAGTGATAGAAAATGTTGCACCCTTCATAGTGCTTGTTATCTTGTCATCAGCGTTATCAATACCGGCTTCCATAGCATTTACAATATAAGTTGCATATGGTTTTGGTGATTTTACTAAATTACCCAAAATAGAACTTTGTGCTTCTCCTACATTTTGAGAAATATAAGCAGTTTGGTTATTACCAACTTCATTTATTCCTGTTGAGTCTGCTGTTGTTGAATCAGTAGCACCATATTGAGCAGTTGTTGGTGTTGGTATATTTAATGATACACTACCTGTTATGGTTGCTGTTTTCTGATTACTCGTGTATACCCCTTCAATAACACCCTTTACCAATTCTGAAACTGATAATGTTGGGTCTCCATAGAAACGAATAGGTCTTGTATTCTTTATTGATTTATTTATGTTGATTGGTGCTGAAAAACGAACATTATATGTATCTTGAAATGCCGTTGGAATAGAAACTTTTCTTGGGTCTAATTCTGCCAATATGGTAAATGAACCAATGCCATTTACAACATCATCTTCATAAACTTCGATGGTCATTCTTCTGGCTGGCAATTCCTTATCATAATTTGGAATACCATAATGGAATATTGGATTACCTTGTGAATCAAGGATTTCTGTTTTTAATTCTACATTAGGTTTAAGTAAATCAGAACCTTCAATTAAAAATGAACTATTACCTGTTGGTAAAACTGATGGGAATTCACTAATCTTAAAAAACTTTGATGTTGATAAATCACCTAAAACACCTGTTTCTTCTTGCAATACATCAAACCCTAATAGGTTTTGTTTGGGTGCTGTCCCTTTTCTTAATATATTTTTTCTTATTGGCATATTTTTTCTCTCGTATATAAATATGAAAATTTTAAATTTATATACTTATTAATATGTATAAGGTGTGTATAAGATGAGTAAAAAGAAAAGATATAATTTTACGCTAGATGAAGACTTAATGTCTTGGTTTAAACTATATTGTAGGGAAAATAGGTTGACTGCATCCGCAGCATTGAATAATCAAATTTTTAAGCTATATAGAGAACATAGTGTTTCTGAACCAAGAAATACTTTATCTACTAAATCTAACTGATGAACTTCCGTTTGTCTTTTTGATTTCTAATAGTGTATCAACAAAGTCTCTCATAGTTTCTATATGGGATACTACAAATGTAAATTGAAATTGTGTTTTTAGATATTGGAACAATTGTGAAACTGAATTTAAGTTTTCACTATCCATTGTTCCCCAACCCTCGTCTATTGCCAAAAAGTTACTTTGTGGTAAATTACTTACATTCATCAATCCAATACGAATTGCTAATGAACTAATGAATCGTTCCATACCACTTGATAATTCTAAAGGCCATACTCTATCATCACCATAAACAATGTGAGTATCTATTTGTTTTCCATCCATATTAAACACAATACTAAAATCAACTATCTGTGCAAGAATATCATTTACTGCACCCTCTACGGTAGGTAATGACTTACTGATTAAATCATAAGGAACTCCGTCACGTTTGATTGCTTCTAATAGATATTGATATGCTTGATAATCGCCTTCAAGTTCTTCTACTTTATTGATGTTATCATTGATTTGTGTTTCTTTTGTTTTCAACACTTGGATATTTCCGTGTAATGTGGTCATATGTATTGATAAGTCTGATGCGTCATCATCTAACAAATATTTCTTTCCTTTTAAGTCTTCTATTTGTTTTCCAATACTTTGATTATAAACTACATCGTGTTGTTGGTCGATTGACTTTTGTATTTCAGTAGTGATTAGTGTCAATTGATTTTCTAAATTATTATCTCTTTCTTGTAGATATTTTAGATTGGACACTAAGTGAGTATGTCTTGAATTACCCTCAACATATGATTGTCCTAAATCATCTAAATCTTTTTTAAATGCTCGTATCTTAAACATCTTTTGTATCTTGTCGTCCATACGAGATTTCTTCGTTAAATACTTTCCTGCTAACTCTTTATCTTTTTCCAATGTTTTCTTATTTTCCATAGCATCTAATGTAAATGGATTACTCATACAATGGTTGCAATTTTCATCATAAGTTAGATTACCAAGTTTTTCAATCTTGTCTAATTTAACTCTTACATCTGCTTTTAACTTGTCTATTTCTAATTGGAATAAATCTCTTTCTTCTTCAAGTTTTTCTAATTGTGCATATTTCTCTTGAACATTATCTTTTTCATATGTTGCTATCTTGTTTTTAATGTCCGTTATAAGTCTTTCACAATCATATTGTTCCGTAGTAGCTCCGTCCATATCTGCTCTAATACTTTGTTGCATTTCATTAGTTTTATTCTTTTCAGATTCTAATGTTTTGATATCTCTAATGGTATCGTCAACTGGTTTTAATTTTTTGACTTCTTCCTCTATATCATCTTGTAAAGAATTTATGCTACTTTTTAACTTTTTCTCTTGACTTTTTAATTCTTTTTCCTTAGATTCTAATATGATAAGTTCGTTGGTAATTTGTGCCAACTCTGAATCATAGTCTGCTTTCTTAAAGTCAGTCAACAAAGCATTTACTTCTCTGATATCTTCGTTTGCTTGAATCCACAATTTATCAAATATCTTTAATCCCATAAATTGAGATAACAATTCTTTTCTTTCTTTCTGTGTTTTATTAATAAACACCGTAGAATCGTTTTGACTTGACATTGATGTTAATATAAAGTCTTCAAAATCTCCAATTACTTTTCTGATGTTTAATTGTGTAGTTCTTCTTTGGTCACCATTAAGACTTGTGGTATCTCCGTTTTCATCTACCATCCAAAAATTAATATCAATTTTAACGTGTCCTGTTCTTAAATTCTTTTTACCTGTCTTTTCTATCCAATAATCTGTTCCGTCTATTTCAAAGTTCAATTTACAATGTAGATTGTTCTTTGCGGTGTTGATAATATCTGATGCTCTTGTTGCTCTTGCTGATACATCAAATAAACAAAATGATAACGCATCTAATAATGCAGACTTACCACTTGCGTTTGGTGCAAATAATCCAATGATACCATTTAGTTTAGTAAAGTCAACTACATTGTCTTCCCCGTAACTAAACAAATTACTAAATTCAAACTTCTTTAGTTTCCAATTTATATTTCTTTGTATTTGTGATTCTGGTATGACTTGATTTACTTCTTCAAGAACTTTCTTAACCTTAATCATAGTGTCTTCATCAACCATATAATTGTTATTTAAGTATTCTTGTATCAATTTGAATTGGTAATCAACACTATTGACATCACCGATATTAATTTTCTTATCACGAATCTTTTCTGTTGATAATCCATCTACTCTTGTAATGACTGATTCTTGAATGTTTGCCATTTTTTGAATCTTGGTCATCAATCGTTTTAGTTCTGCTGGTTTGGTATTTGATACCCGTATTCTTATTCTTGGTTTATCAGGAAACTTGGGTAGTTTTGGCAATTTACCATTATCGATATCGATTGTATAATAACCATATTCATTTGGTATTTCAATGTATTGTGATTTAAGGGTTTCCATATCCCAAAGTAAATAACCTTTACCGACATCTTCTCCGTGATTCTGTTGAACTAATGAACCACAATAAGATACGGTTTCTTCTTTATTTAAATGTTGTCTTTTGTGAATATCTCCAAGTAATCCTAAATCATACCCATCAAACATTTTCATTTTGACTTTAGATGGTAGCTTGAATCCTAAATCGGTTTCACTTCTATCTACGGTTCCGTGAAACAATACAACTTTCTTTCTATCACCTGGAACATCTTTTGCTTTGATGTAATCTTTTTCGTTATCCCAAACATCCCATACAATTAAGTCAGTATCTGCACAAGTGTAAACACCTGTCTTTTTTAGATAATGTAGATTTGGATGATTTAAGTTTTCTACGATTGGTGTTAGAACATCCATACGATTTAAATTATTTAGATTAGCGTCGTGATTACCTGCTATAATTACTAATGGACATATGTCTGCTAAGTTTTTAAACAACCTTGATAATTGGTCTACTAACTCAGGTGACATTTCTGTCTTAGAGTGTGCAATATCTCCACCGATATACGATATGGCATTCTTTGGATTCTTTCTTACTTCTTTATATAGTCCTTCAAATACTTGTTCGTATTCTTTGTGTCGTTGTAAATTTCTGATTTGGATATCACTAATGTGATGTATGTGTTTTAGTTTCCTAAATGGAACCTTCATTTTTGATTCTAACAATCAATCTCCTTGAGCTTTTTATTCACTCTTTTTAATTTCTCTTTTGTAACCATTATGTCGTATGCGAATATCTCTCCATCTTTCATATATTTGGCAGTATCCGTCATACTAAATTCTTTTACCAATTCTTCAAATACCTCAGCGCTAATATGCACCTTGTATAAGTCGTCATCAATTTGCCAAGTATTGTTTTCCATATAATTTCATTTCCATTAGTGTTTTAAAGTTCATTGGAACTGCTTCGTGGATTTTATCAATCATTTTACGATAACCTAAATCGTTGGGGTCGTTTCCGTCCAATTTAACAAAGTTAACCGAGATTCCGTTGTCGGTAAACTTCTCAACCATTTGGATAGCATCGTTAAAAGCATCTCCATCTAAAACAATAAATATAGAGTTAACTCGTTTTTCGATAATCTTTTTTGAAAGTTTAGGTAAAATACTTTTCCCGAACAAAGGGATTGAATTGGATTTAATGCTCATAGCGTCAAATACTCCCTCTACCAAAATAATCGGTAATGACCAATTAACATATAGGTCGAATCCGATAACATCTTTTGGGAAAGGTGGGTTTTTATATTTGAAGTTTGAATTATAAAAATCTCGTCCTACAAAGTAATTTAATGTTCCATCTGAATCATAACTCGGTATAATGACTCTATTATTATATATACCTTCTGAGCAATATCCTAAATTGTATCGTTCAATGTCTTCTGAATTGAATCCTCGTTTTCTTAAAAATCTTAATGCGTGTTCTTTAATGACTGATGTATCGAATGGGTCTGCCAATGATTTCATTTCTTTTGGTAATTGTATTACTTCTAATTTTGTATCATCGTCTTTCTGATAAAAAGATGTATCTCCGAGTAATGTATTTAACTCTTTGAACTCATTATATCCCGCGCTAACTTTCTTAAATAATTGATATAGATTGTGGCCACCTTGATTACTTACCCAACAATGCCATTTACCCGTTTGGATATTGACTTGTAGTTTTGGTTTGTGGTGTTGAACAAAAGGACTCCAATACATATACTCATTGGTCTTGCTTAAAGATTGTCCTTTGGAATTCAATACTTTATCTAATAATTGTATTAAACTTAAATTCATACTTCCAATAGACCCGATTCCCTAGCTTTTAAATCACGAGCTTCTAACTCTTCTTCTAAATCTAAATTTTTAATGCCTTGAGCAATCATCTCCATATCACTCAATGTAGGTAGCTTTTCTTTTAAGCCCGTATATTCCGATGAACTTCTAATCTTTTCACCTAATCCGTCTACCATTTCAATATTTAATCGTTCACAAGTTTTAACTTCTGGAACTTCCCCGAAGTTCCTATCTCCACCCTTACAAAAGGTAAGACTTGAGAGTTCGTGGAACCTAGCCACCATCTCGAGTGATTTAGACACACTTGCGTCCTCGTCTACACTTATCATAACCTCATCCACTATACCTAACGCAAAAACAATTTCCAATCTATCTTTTTCTGCCATAAAGGGTTTACCCTTTTTCAGTATAGCTTGTTCATCATTATTGATGATAACTACTAACTTATCACCTAACTCATTTGCCATTTTTAAATATTCTAAATGACCAACGTGTATCGGGTCAAAATATCCACTTGCTATAACTATTTTTTGTTCTTTACTCATCTAACATCTCCATTAAGTCATCTAATTGTAAGACTGCATATGTTTTACTTCTATTTCTTTTAAATATCAGTAAAGGTGTATGCTTACCTGCGTTGGTTTCGGTTTGTTCTAATGAACTCCATATGTTTAATTTTTCTTGATTTTTACATTCTACCGAGAATGGAAACAATTTCCTTGCGGCAGGTGATAATAAGATATCTTCACCCGAATCACCCATTGTGATTGAACGAACATCATCTTCTTCTAATTGTTGGAATTTTTCCAAGATTAAATCTCGGACGTTATTCTGTAACCTTTTGCCCTTGTTCTTTGCTGAACGACTTTTCATATAGTAATAAGTATAAGATAAAACTTCTAAAACTTAATTTATTTTATTTAAAAAAGAAATAATTGATTTTCAGTATTTTTAACCATATATATAATTGTAGGTAGGTACTGATAAAGCAAAAGTTATACCAGTATTAGAAATTACCTTTCCATCTTTTACGATATTCTGTTTGTGCCCACTTCTCAGCTTCTATTTCGAATGGAACATACTTATAAGGATTCTTCTCTCCTCGTTTACCATAATCACCATTAGCCGCTTTACCCCACTCCTCTTCTGCCATTCGTTGCATTTTACTTGGTCCACCTGCTTTAACGGTTTGTATTGCGTGGAATATCTCGTGTAGAGCTGAAATGATAAATTGTTTAGAACTTTGACTTGGGTCTATGTGAATTACATTGTCGTGCCAATGATAGAAAGCCTTTTCATCTTTATATCTTCCTCTTTTTATCTTTACCTTTGAGGATAACTCATAGTAATCTACTAATTGTTCAGCTACATATTGTAAGTCTGTTCTTTCCATTAGTAAATGTATTTTAGTTAATTCTTTCATCTTTTATTTTCCTTGTTCCACGTATCCAATGCTTCTTTCATTCCAGACATTGGACCCTGATAAATTATATTTGTAGATTTAGTATCCTTTACTTCTACTTTTTGCTCAACCTTTTTCTCTACTGGCTTTTCTTCTACTTTTTTACTTCCGAACCAACCCATTATTCACACTCCTCACATATATAATTATTTATACTATCTATTTCAGTTCTTGTAACTACACTACCACTCGAATCTGCTATAGTTATATCGGCATTTGGTGGCTTTATCATTATCTCATCAGGATGTAAAGTTTTAAGTTCAGATTTACAAACACTACATATTTGTTTGAGTTTTTGAACACCACCTCTGATTTCTAATCTAATCATAATTAACTAACCTGGTTACCATTTTGATATCAGGATATTGTTTTTCTAATTTCTTTACTGCTTCTATATTTTTTCTTGAATCATCAAAGAATAATACATCATCATACCCACCTTTAATTTGCTTTTCAATCCAATCTGATTTATCTTTTGGATTAGAACTTGATAATGCAACAACATAAACATCATATCCGATGTCTTTAAAAAATTGACGAACTGGCTTGTATGCAGCTCTTGCTGTTAAAATTGTTAATCTTCTATTGCCAGAAGCTTTATAAATATTCTTAAAAACCCTAAACATTGCTTTAATCTTTTTGGGTTCAATTACTTTACTAAAATCAGTAAAGTCAAACTCATCACCTGGTTTAGCTTTGTATATTGCGTATTCACCAGTTGTTAATGTTTTTCTCTTTCCTTTATTCGTTACGTGTATTCTTGAATTAGACTTAACTAATGTATCATCAAAATCAAATACTCTTAACTTTTGTTCTAATAATGTTTTTAACTTAATCATCTCCAGTCCCATAGTTTAATTAAATTGTAGGTTATACCAATTCCAATTACTGGTTCGGTCATACCCGTTGTGTTATTGTATGCTACACCCAAAAATGGCCCAATTGTTAATTGGTTTCTTGGTGGTTGTATCTTTTGGATTTCACCCCTACCTCTTATTGTTATACCACCAATATACGTTTCATCAATATACGAAACAAATTCATCTTTATTAATCTTTTCTATCTTTGGTGTTAAATTAATTTCACCAATTGTATTGACATTAACTTTCTTAGTTGTTAGATAATCATCTTTCCACGCAACCAATACTTGACCTTTAGTTTCGTATTGACCGACACGATTGACTTGTTTATCTGTAAATTCAAATCTATCATTACCTGATATATTAGATAATGTTGACTTCATTCCTAAGACTTCAATCTTGTATTCTAAATTTTGTAATCTTTCTAATAATACTGCATTCTCAATACCACGAGTTTCATTGTGTTCTTCCAAGTCAACCAATAGAACTTCATTTTGTTCAGATAATAAATTAACTCTATCTTCTAAACTATCTATTAGTTTTTCTTGAACTTGAACTTTCAATCTCAATCCTACAAATTCACGATATAATTGTTTTATATCATAATGATTTGCAAAATAAACTGATGCCAATAAAGATAACGATGCTATTAATGAAAGTATATCTTTATAATATTTCTTGAACCGCATTACCTATTGCCTCTTTCAAAGCTCCACCGAGTTCACTTCTATCGAAAGGTAATTCTTCGTTTATTTGAAAACCAGTAGCACTTATTTCTTTATCAATAGTTCCTACTCCATTACCACTAACGACTGTACCTGTCTTTTTATTTAATAATTCAACCACAACTCTAATTTCTGTTGTAGTGGTTTGCTTTTTAAATATTCCAAGTATTGTTGTTGATGTTCTTGGTCTTCCAAGATAAACAACTCTTGCTGTTAATTCAAAGTCTGATTCGTTTTCTACTAAATCATATCTTGAATCCATCACATTTTCTGTAAGTATATTCGTTATACCTAAGAAAACTCTTGAGTCTTCTAATCCCGCAATCTCTGCTTGATTAACAAAATTGTTAATAGTCAAAGTTGGGAATTGTAGTTTGTCTTGACCAACCATTGTTGGTTCTGGCATTTGTGCATTTACTAATCCAATTAGTAATACGATTAACCATAGTTTCTTCATTTTCTTCTCCTTAAAAATTAGTTCCAAATATAATGGAATAATTAATATTTCTTTCACCTAAGTCATTGACTAAGGTATTGTATCCTACATTAAATCCAAAATTCATCTTAAATGTTTCGGTAAAATTAATATCTATATTGAACCCTGGATAAATCAATATAGGACTTTCCAGTAATAAATATTTGTTTTCTGTTTTTAATCCCTCATAATAACGAAAAATCGTATAACTTACAAAAGTCTGCAAGTTTAAGGTATTGTTTCTCATTTTTATTGGATATCTATACCCATACATCAAATTCATATTTAAAAAGTTTTCTTTGGATATTTGTCCAACTGATGAACTCAATAATCCAACTTGGTTTAAATCACCTTTGATTACTTTTCCGTAATTACCTGTTATCAACCAATCACTACCCTCAAAGGTTCTATAATATAATGCTCCTGCATTCCAAAAAGAACTTTGTTTTTTGTCTTTATTCTTTTGTGACCTACCATACAATCCCAATATCTTTTTTAAATCCAAAGTAATGTTCATTGTATAATTAAATTCTTGTGTTAAATCAAAATTCTCTTGTGAATAAACCGAATTAAATGTTGCTACTGAACCATAATCATAAAAAGTATTAACGATATCTCCACCGATAAAACTTGGTTCTGATGTTGATATATCCTCTTCTTCGTCTGACTCTAATTCTTCTGTCAAACCCAATGTGCTGGCTGATGCTAACGCTTCTTCTGCAATATTGACCGCACAAGGAAATAAATTTTCAAAGTCTCTATATACTTGTTGTGTCCAAGCTTGTAATGTTCCGTCTGCTACTTGTTCCCAAGTAAAAAATGCTCTTTGGTTATAATAAGTAACCCAAAATCCATTCTCTGTTGTTTCAGTTGTATAATTAAGATTAACCGCTTGTTGATTACAAGGGTCTATATAATTATAACCAAAACCTTGTCCATATAAACTACTTACTAATAATAATGTGAGTAACCATTTCATTCATTTTACCAACCTCTTTTTTCCATTCGTCTTAATACATTTGCGACTGCAGTTATTACTGCACCCGTTGTTGCAAATGAAACGGTAGATTGGTCAAATGACATATCAAGATTTTTTAATAGTCCTTCACCTTCTTTTGCTGAAGTTCCTAAACCACTACCCGTAATATACTTACCTGTTTCAACTGAAACAAGACGAACTTGAATACCAACCATTGTGGTATTTTTTAATTTTGCTTTTCTTCTTGATATTTCTTCTTGATTAGATACTGCAAAGTCATACAATTCTGCATATACAAAGTATTTAGTTTGCGCAAATTGTCCAACACTATCTAATTCATTGTCAAGTAATCCACTAACACTTCTTTCCCACTCTTGAACCATTTTATTTAATACTTCTTCTTTTTCTTCAACGAAGTAGAATCGTCCTGCTTCTTCCAAGACTTCAATAATTCTATTAGTTACACCAAATCCAACTCGTTTATCACGAAGTTCTGGATAGGCATTTAGAATATTTTCTGAAATGGAAATCTGAATCAATTGAACTCCTTCAGGTTCTCCATCAAACCACTTGATATCATCAAGAGTTTTTTCTGCTTCATAGGAAGCTATTTTAGATTGAACTTTTGTTTTACCTGATTGTGCTTCAACTGATGAAGTTGCACAACCTAATAAAAACATTAATATAAATAAATTTAATATATGTTTCATTTTTCTACTCCTATTTTATTTCTGGATACATTTTTAAAGCTTGTTGTTTGTTTAGTGTTTTTGGTAAATCAGAACTTTGTGCAAACTCATCACTCGTAAATGCTTTTAGTAAATCTTTTTTATCACCTTTCAAACCAAAAGTATTATGTCCACCCGAATAACCAAAAGAATCCATTTTTAATTTATATCTTTTGGCAAATCCACTTGCTTCACTTCTACTTCCAAACCATTCAATAGCATCGACATATACTTTTTGTTCTGTTAGTGGACCAAAAAATCTCGTGTATTGTTCTTTTAAATTTTTCATTTCTATCCCTTAAAAAAGTTTGCGTTAATTTCTATAAATTTTTCCATATCTTCTGGTGCGTCATCTTCATCCCAAATAGCGTCAACTGGACATTCAGGTTCACACGCTCCACAATCAATACATTCTTCTGGGTCAATATAAAGTTGTTTTCCAGAAAGGTCTTTCATACCAATAACTTCTGCTCCTAATCCTGTTGGGTCGTCTGGTCCGTGAATACAATCCACTGGACAAACCGATACACAAGCTGTATCACAAGTACCAATACACGGGTCTGTTATGATAAAAGTCATTTTTCTGTTTTACCAAACCCTAACATCATCAATTGTACCATAAGAATTAATCTTTTAATTAAAGATAAATCATCTCGTTTCAATTCATTTTGTATGTGTTTGAGTTTTGCTTCTTTTGTTTTAAATATTTGCATTATTTTTTAAACCTTGCTAATGGGTCACCGTGAAACTCTTCAATCATTACCTTAAGATTCTTAATAGAACCTTTAAGTTCTTTAATATCACGATTAAGATTTACGATATCCTTTTCTAATGGTGATAAATCAACATTACCTACGGTATCTAATTTTTCTCTTAGGTAAACGATATCATCATCAAAACTTTGAATTTTGTTAGTGACTATTTCTATATCACTTGCTTCTGCAAATCCTTCAACTACTTCTTCTAATGAATCTATTCTACCTGTAAAAGTATACCAACCTGCTATCAAACCTGATAACACCGTTACTAAACTTACGATATTTGTTATTGATAATCCGAATTTTTTATTCTGAGCATCATCTAACATTTTTTCTGTATCTATTACTTCTTTTGCCATTTTAATTTCCTCTATTTACAATCGCAATTTTGACAATCGCAATTTTGACAATCGCAATTTTCACAATCACAATTTTCACATTTGTATTCTATCATTATCTTATCCTAAAAATCAAACCCAAATGAAATCATTAAGGTTTCGTTGTGGAAACTCTCGGTATTGTAAAGATATGCTAATGATATATCCACAACATTAGTATTGATACCACCACCTATTGTGATGTAAT
>Ga0209709_10000125_pt1 | contig 71293 bp, 101 predicted proteins | sample ArcticOcean_MG_C_2_FD_187435 | JGI IMG/M metagenome (GOLD analysis project Ga0209709, IMG submission 187435) | Marine microbial communities from western Arctic Ocean - ArcticOcean_MG_CB4_136 (SPAdes) (version 2) | ecosystem: Environmental > Aquatic > Marine > Oceanic | place: Arctic Ocean... | reverse complement strand
TTGCTGCTGCTCCATTTGCTGCTGCTCCATCTCTTGCTGCTCCATCTCTTGCTGCTGCATCTGTTGCTGCTGCATCTGTTGCTGCTGCATCTGTTGCTGCTGCATCTGTTGCTGCTCCATCTGTTGCTGCTGAATCTGTTGCTGTTCAACTTGCTCTTGTTCCTGCTGGCCAACACCTAAAGACTCTTTCTTTTTCATGTCTCAACTCCTGTAAAAATTTATTGTCATCTTTCGCAACTCACTCAGGAAGAAACAGTACCCTCTCGAATATGGCAAGTCAATAATGTCACTCTCCAGAACTTCTGATCGAGTAAGGTAGCCGCAAAAAGAGTAAGTTTCTTCGTCCCAAAATTTTATAGCCACGAAATAGTCGTCGTCATGAAACTCTGACTCTTTTATCATTAGTCTAATTCTTTTCTTACCATTGCTGTCGGGTGGGATGGCTTTTATTTCTATTTTTTTGGCTCCAATTTTAGCATCATATTTCGGGGTATTCGTTTGATCTTCGGTAAATAAGGGCGGGAAATCGAGAGATTCATCGAGAATACGGTGAGCAAGGTGCTTTCTAAAAACTATTTCTCCTAACGCCCCCCAATATTCGTCTGCGTATTCGCCCTTCTCTTTATCATCCCAATGTCTTTGAGAACCGTAACCCCTATGGAAATCCCGCCTTCTTCGCGCTACTTCGGTGGCTGTTTCCTGTTCTCTAATGGTCGCGGGATGCACTATATAGTCATTCTTATCCAGTAGTTTTTCCTCATATACGGTCATATCTTTAAGCCCTTGATTTTTTTGCCGGTCCATGAGTACTCTTTATCGAATCTTTCGACAAGTTTATTTCTGTTATTTAATTTTAAATATTTTATTGTCCCCACGGAACCTAAAAGGGTATCCACGCTTTTGATTGCTACTGTAGCTCTTTTGTTCTCAGCAGTTTCGAAAAGGATATGTGTCGCTCCCATAGGTGGGCGAGGCAGGTAAATGTCTCCGACTTTTTTATAAGGCTTCTTTTTGAACGGCATCCTATACCTCGCTTGAGTCCATTATTTTTTTAAAGTCCTTTTTCCTTTTTTCCAAAATAAATCGTAATTTACGAAAAGCTTTCATTTCAATCTGGCGAATTCGTTCCCTCGTTACGTTATGTTTTGCGCCGATTGTCTCTAGGGTGCTTCTGTCTCTAACACCAAAACCAAAACGTAACTTTAGTATGTCCACTTCTCTAGGGCTCAATCTCTCCTCCATTAATTTGTGGAGTTGCTCGTACCTGTCTTGGTCAGCTAATGCTTCGTCTGGGCGAGCGAAAGACGTATCAGGAATTAACTCTCCTATTTCTTGATCTTCACTCTCTCCGATTTTCTTATCTAGGGAAACTATTCCCTCACGAGTATAAACAATGTTCTCTGCTGTTAACAAAGTCATCTTAAGTGCTTTGGCGATTTCCGCTACGGAGGGCTTGTAGTCGTTGTTCTCCTCTTTGTATTTTTCAATAAATTCGAATACCTTTCTAACCTTCCCTTGGTAATGGGCTGGTAGTCTAATTATGTTGGCCTTATTCGCGAGAGCTCGCAAGATACCCTGCTTAATCCACCATACGGCGTACGTAGAGAACTTAACGATGTTTCCGTTTTTAGCTATTACCCCAGGTTTGAATTTGTCTGCCGCCGTAGCAAGGCCAATGTTACCCTCGCTTATTAAATCAATATTATCCATTCGGCCTTGGTATTTCCTTGCGACATTCACCACGAGGCGCAAGTTAGATAAGATCATTTTCTCTCTTGCTTCTTCACCAGCCTTGCGGGTTCCTTGGCCAGCTCTTTTAGCTAGTTTCCATTTTTGAATTTTGGTTGCAAGGACTTGTTCCTCTTCCCTGGTTAAAAGCGGGTTGTTCAGGGCTTGTCGGGAATACATCACCATCAAATCGCGAGACTCGCTTAAGCTCTCGATTGGCTCTCTCTTTTTGGTTGTTTTTGTTTTTTTCAATTACCTTAATTCCTTTTTTAATAGTCTCCACCTATCGCTATCTATCTTTTTTTCACCACTGTCGATACTTTTCAGCATAGATACTACCTCTTCAATGTTGTCGTAAATATAGTGATGGGGCAACATCCCCATAATCCAAAGAGGAGTCTTGTGTTTTCCGCCCTCCATCGAAATGAAGATCGGCTTCTTCATTCTTACTGCGGTTACAAGCTCCTCCGCGCTCCCCCAACTTGCAACGTCTGGCAAAAGATGTGCAATGATAAAATCTGACCTATCAACGAGGTTGAGATCGTAACTCCTTACGAGGCTCATCCTCTCTGCCACGTCATTAAAATATCCATGTTTCTGGCAATGCTCTAGCGAGAGGCGAGCATCTTCACCTTCGTCTACGTCCTTAACAAAGGGTTTTTTGTAAGGATTGAAAGTGACAATGTTTAATTTTTCTAACTCCTCCTCAACATGATCTCTCCAATCGCGGCCATTGGCGTATTGCATGTGACCTACAAGGTAAGTTCTCGTTCTGAATAAGGCGTTTTCCATAGGGCTACGAACACTATACCATCCCCAAGGATAAATGTCAAGCGCAATTCTTCTTTAGCGACTCTAGACAATCCTCGGCGTTGGCTAGTGACTCCAATTGTTTAGCCATCTCCTCCACAACTTGCGGATGCTCCCCGATGCCAGCAGCATTTCTGTAGTAGACATCCAGAGTAGCGAGAGCTTCTGCCTTCTGTGCTTCGTACCTCGATTTTAAAGCATTATATAATAATTTATTATTTTTCACCATTCTCCTCCTTTATAATATCCTTCATACTTGTTACTGTGTTGTTGTCCTCTTTAATTACAACTTCTTTAACCACCACCAAGGATGAAGGGACTATCCCCTTCGACAGCAGGTAAAGGAAAGCTGACTGAAATGAGGTTAGGACCAAGAGGACACAAATAAATATCCTCAAGGTCTTAACCTTCTTTCTTAGCTCATCCTCCATTAGCGAGCCTTTTTGATATCGGTAGTTACCTTAGCGAAAAGCTCTTTAACGTAATGCTCCCCACCCTCGGTAACGACGACTGTCCCTTCTTTATCGGTCTGCTGCCCATTGGCTTGCCCCGCGAAAGAGTAGTACTCGATGATTTTGTCAACTCTGACAGCTAGTTGTTCGGTGGCTGCTCGGAGTGTCCCGTGCACGTTAGTTTTATACTTATTCAGTTTCAGTGTTTTCATGATTTTTTTAAATTTTAGCAAGAGGCAAGGTCGAAAGGTAAGTAAGAGCCTTACCTCCTGCTTTAAGGCACAGTTTCCTGCGCGTAAATTATGGGTGGGAGGATTCTCATTTACCTCCATCGTTTCGGAGTCACAGCTTGAGTTTCAGTGAGAAACCCTACTTTGAACCAGCCCTTGTAAGCCCCTAGAGACGGTAATCTCCTGCAAACAAGCCCTGTACCTTAACTGCCGCGACAGCAGTTTATTCGGTCACACCCTTTACTGGCGATCAACCAGTAAAATTATTTTAAAGAACAAAAATTTTACAATCTTCTAGGAAGAGCCTAGGAGCGTAAGCTTCTAGCTTCTTGCCTGTTTTAACATCAAAAAATCTATTACCGCCGTCCGTTTTCTTTATTTCGACTTGCTGCTTCCACTTCGGACGTGGAGACTTTTTCTCTTCCAAGGAATGGATTGTATCTAAATCCACCTTGCCAGAAAAGGTTCTCCTCTTAAGCGACACCTCTCCCAAGTCTAGAGCATGAGTTCGTTTAAGAACGTCAAGCTGCTTTTTCGCGGGATAACGATTCTCATCCTTGCGCCCTTTAATTTCTAGGCACTTCTTTTTCGGGTTGTAATAAACTACGACTTGCATGGGTGTTGCTAGTTATTATGTTCTAATCCTCTATAAATCAGCTAAGGGGTATTGTTGTAATCGCTCTCTTCTAAATATTGCGTCACCTCCTCGGATGACGCTCTCTTTAAATCACTCGGATTTATATAAAAAGTGTTACCGTGATGGGACATCTCAAGAATGCCAGCGGTTTTCGTTAGGGGTCTAATCTCTTTTAATTTCGCCGTGATATCCAACCCCTCCACAGAATAAATTCTTCCCTTTATCGGGACGGTGATGAGAGTATCGCGGGGCTGCTCTTGCTCGTAAACGTCGTAATTGTCACACTCCCCGTAGACATCATCAAAATCGTCTTCTTCGTCTGAATCGCCAAAAGCCCAAACATCCACTGGTTTTGGAGCGGGAATCCCCTCTACCCCTTCCACGCCTTTGTGCCCACGAGGTTCGCATCGTTGCGGATTGTCTTCGTAGAAGACCTCCATCCCTAAAAGTTCATCTTTTTTCATAAAAGCTTTCTTCTTCTTATTATTTTTTGAGCTTCTCGTCTAGCTAAATGTAGTCTGCTCATAACCGTCCCCAGTGGACACTTCATTACTTTCGCCGCTTCTGCGTAAGTTAGCTCTTCTTCCACTACAAGCTCAATTACTCTTCTGTGGTGAGGTTTTAAAGATTTTTTAATCTTTTCTATAGTCGCCTTATAGTGGTCAGAGTTTTCTTTTCCAACGACCAGCTCACTCGGGCTTTCCTCTTCACTACCAAATAGTATACCACTACCTTGTAGAAAGTCAAGGGGATTTTTATCATTTTCTAAACATAAATCTTCCCAAGGGATTTCCTTCGATTTTCGTCGGGTTTTCTGCCTAGAAAAGTCGTAAAGGGAGTTGCGGCAAACCCTGTAAAACCACGTAGAAAAATTACTTTTAAATTTAAAAGTTTTAATTCTCCTCCAAGACTTAATGTAGGTCTGTTGGAGGATGTCGTTTGCGTCAGCTTCAGATATCCCCGTCTTGTACAAAGACGAGCGAACTAGCGCGGCATGACGATATATCAAAACCTCGAAAGCCTTCTCATTGCCTTTCTGGCTTCTCTTTACTAGCTCCCCGTCTCCAAGGCTGGAAAGTATTATTTTTTTACCCATGACTTGAGCTACGGCGAATGTTGTAATCCTCTAAAGATTGATCGCGGTTAATGGGGGGATATTTCTGAACTTTTCTTCAGCCTTCGGGAAACGCATCCTACACTTATCCCACCCATGATTTACCAAAGTAAAAACGTGCTGGGTGTGAGCTTTCCGGTGTACGGCATGGTCTTTAATTTCTAAAGCCATCTGAGCCAAAAAAGTTGCAAAGTTTTCCACTGGGTAAAGAAGCCCCGGGTAAAAAGTATTATGTGTTACGCATTCGTGTGGGATGCTCGCGTAGATAGTCCCCCCTTCTTTTACTAGTTTTTTCATTTCTATAATACACTGATACAAGTTCGGTATATGTTCCCATGTCTCAAAAGACATACCGATGTCAAATCGAAAATCGTTTTTTTCTAAGAATTTATCTGCGAAAGGCAAGTTTAAGTCTTGCTGGTGGTAAGTAAAGCTATCTGCAAACTTATACTTTAATACGTCCTCCGGGTTAGAGCCGTCAAATCCGTGGAATTCATTTCCTTTGTCTTTGGGGAGTCTACCGAATACGCTGCCGAGACCACATCCGAAATCAGCCACTTTGCTGTTTTCTATTCCGTCTAGCTTTAAGTCTTCTACCAGAAAGTCATACCTGGGTGAGTGACCGCCTTCGTAGTCTTCCACCTCCTGATACTTGTAAAAATTTTCTACTGTGTCTTCTCTTATCATAGCAAAATTTTTGGTGGAGGCGGTGGGAATCGAACCCACGTCTTCAGAGCCATCGGCTCAGATATACTACAAGCTTAGTCGGTGTTAATACTCGCTTGGCATGTCACCGACAAACGGCCTACGCGAGTTTCGAGCCGCCTTTTATCCTAGTGCTGCTCACCCTAGTTTTTTGCTCGCTATCGTCGCCCTAGCTCCTTAACGAGCATCCAGAGTAGGACGGGGCAGGACTTAAGCTGCCAGCGCGGCTTCTTGGAAACCGAAACGGGCGAGAATATCGTCCGCTTCTGCTACCGAAGGAGCCATGTCAATATTACTATTGGCATATATGTTTTTAATGGAAGTTTAAAGAGGCCAACCATTATCCTCCGCTTGCAATCTGGCGTAAGAATCTAAATCGAATCCAGTACGCCCCCACAAAATATTACACATCATATAACCTTTCCAGAGAATTTGCAACCTCTTTTATGTCGATGTTCTCTATAAAGTCCGATTCTAAAGATATTTGATTGGCGTTTTTGGGCCTCCAGTTGATTGATGTTTCTGCGCCACCGTAAAATCTGTAGGAGTAAAAGCCGATTGTCGGGTGACTGAAAGCGGAAATAGCCCAGATCATTCCCGTGTCTGCTGAAACTAAAAACCTGCTACTTAACACCTTGAGTATCGACTCGTAGAAGCTGCCAACAAACCTCTCAGCCCCGTCAACCAACGGGTCTTCGGGACCGCTGACCTGAATTAATTCCAAGCCTGTTCCTGAACAAAAACTTTTTATTTCATTTATTATTTCTGGTGTAAGATTCTTGTTTTGCCCGAAGCTCGTAGCTGGGCAAATACAAATATAATTTCCCCGCTCGACCTCTGGTTTTGGTAACTGAAAATTCATTTCTTCTTCCGTAGGTCTAGGCAAGTCATGCATCAAGCAAAACTCTTCTGTTTGGTGTCTGTGGTTGTACCAGTCCAGTGTCACATGCTGTGGCATAGGATCGAAAAGATTGAAGTCTGCGTACGTTCCATTCAGTCTTTCGATATCCTTCAAGTCATTTTCCCCTGGAAAGTCGTTGTAGGTGTCCCATATAATTATATCATCGATATCTTTGCTGAGTTTGAATATTTCTTTACAGTCTTGGTATCTTTTATTTATGGATAATAGAAAATTACACTCAGGGTCTACTCTTTTTAAAACCCTCGCCGCAGTAAGACCTATGAAAATATCCCCGTACTGGCCTTGATTAAAGCCAGCGTAAGTGCGACAATTCGGAATTCTCCATTGCATATGGCTTGTGGGGGGGGTAATTAGTTATTCCCTTTTTTTAGATGCTTTCTGATCTCTTCGTCGCCTTTTCTGGCAAACTCTTGGCAATGTTTGGCGAAGTAACCATCTAGTCCGATTTTTCTAGACCCTAAATATGTATATAATACTATGGCAAGACTATTTTCCCCGCTCTCTTCGCAAGCTGTCGCCATATCTTTTAGGGTGTCGTCCAACGTTTCTTCTTTCTTCTTCCGTTTCATTTTAAAATTTAATTATTTTTATATACATCATTATTTTTCATAGGAGCGTTGTTAAGCGTCCAACTGCCCCTCCAAGATACAATGGGTATCGTTATGGGAAACAAAAGGACCGTCCACTTAATCGTAAAGAACATCAAGTATAGAATGTTCCCTATTACAAGTAGCCATGGGTTTGATAGCCAACCCCAATCGTATTGGAACTGTCCCCATAAAAAAGATAAATAAGCGTCTAAAACTTCTTGTGATGTCATAGTTTTGGTACTTTCACGTCTGGGGTATCTCCATCGACTACTCGAACTAATTTAGCTTTGTATCTGTGCCTCTTCTCCTGATTCCTAAATATTTCCTCATGCCATGAACCTGCTGAACAGTTTTATTTGGGAAGAATCTTTCAACCATCTCGGTTTGGGAGTAATTCGCTCCATGTTCAAGTAGGGTAGCTCTCTCTTCATTAGTCCAAACTGGGGGTTTCTTCAGTCCCATGTGCATTTTTTTCTGGCAAATTTGTATTGGGGTTTTATTAGGGAGAAACTTCTCGTGAAGTTCTCGTTGGTTGTGCTCTAACCAGTGACTCTTAAGGGCTTCCGTTTCTTCCTTCGTCCAAACGTTTTTCATACTCTAGACCTTTGCGCGTATTCTAATCCTCTTAAATTCTACAATGGTAGTACGTGATGTTGTGTCCTCGTAAAAACTTTTTGTGCTCATGTTTTAATCCTCTCAAGTGCGATTCTCCGGTGTTGTTATCCTCTTACAATTTTTCAAATTCATAATCTTCCCCCCTGCTAACGATGCCATAATTATTTTCCATCATCCATTCGCTTATTTCGTCATAGTAGGGGTTTTTATATCCGACACCGAAGCTGTGCATTTCTACCACGATTTTTTCAGGTCTACTAACCATGGATTTAATTATATCATATTCAGACCCCTCTGTATCTATGTATAATGTATTTATGTCTCCGTCGTCAAGGTCTCTGACATCTCTCAATTCAACTTGTACCTTTTGTTTTTCGAATTTGGCATTTGGGTTTCCACAAAGCTCTGGGCAATCGTATCCGTCTATAAAAGATGAGCCTTTCGCCAAGTAAAAATCTACCGTTTTATTCTCGCTGCCTAGCGCGAAATTAAATAATTTGAAATTGTCTTGGTCTTTGAATTTCTCCTTCACCTCTTCAAAGGAGATCGGGTTTGGTTCAAATAAATAACATTCAACGTCCGAGCCTACGAACTCCTCAGTCCTGACTTGGTGGCCTTCGCCTACTCCTATTTCCCATACTTTCATTTGTATTGTCCTCTAAGCACGTCTAGTGCCGCCTGATGACTTCTCATATAGGTGGCGTGGTCTGGGCAACTCCCCTCTATCAGGGACTCGCCACAACACTCGCACTTAGGCTCGTTCATGTGTTGTTGTAATCCTTTTTGCTCCTCGTTCATGAGTTGTTGTAATCCTAAATCTTCTGCTGTCGAAGGGAACCTACAGGTGGCCCTTTCTAGCTCCAAAATGGTCCTCTGACGCTCTTCTTCAGTCATTTAAGCCTCCTAGAGCGTAGTTCTTTATATTGAACGCTGCAAGCTTATCTCGGTCATTTTTCGACCCACAATCGGGGCAGTCCCAAAAGCTCTGGGAGAGCTTTAAATCGCGGTTGATATACCCACAAGTGCACTTTTTGGAACTAGGCTCATACTGGTCAATTCTAATCATACTCTTACCACAGTGATCCAGCTTGTATTTAAATTTGGTAAAGAAACTACCCCAAGCAACGTCATTTATTCGTCGATTTAAATTACGTTTTTGGGCTTGCCCGTTACGCTCGTATGACCCCTTTTTCTTCCCCTTTACGGGAGCCTTCTTCGCTTTCATTTGGTTGATGTCTAAGTCTTCGACACCAAAAGCGTCGAACGGCATATTGGCCAAAGACCTACTCAGTTCATGGGTAAAGTCGTCTCGCTTGTTTTTGATTTTCTCGTCAACCTTCGCGCAAGCTGTTTTTTGCTTGGCATAATTCTTACTCTTAAACTTTTTCCTACCAAGCCGTCGTTGCCTTATCTTTTTTTGGCGCGTCAACTTCGGGTCAGTTTTGTACGGGGATAGTTTCTCGTCTGAGAAATCAAGCCCAAACTTTTCTAAAAAAGTAGAGTTTTCAATTTTCGACTCATCCGAAAGCGTTATGTAATTCCTAATTCCGACATCGATCCCAACGGTATTGGACTCATCGTATTCTTTTTTCTCGGGCATGGGTACGCCAGTGTCCACTGGAATAAACACATAGAGCTTATTAGTGGGGGTGCGAGTGAATACGCACGTACCAAGCTTGGCGTTCGGGTACTCTTCAAGAAGTCCCTTCATGTCAATATGCTGCTTGAACTTAATCCAAGTGTCACACAATGGTAACTTGAGGCGATTGGTTTCCCAATCCCACTTCATTTGATTTGCTTCACAATCGAAATATTGGTTGTCTACGTAACTTCTGAAACGGGGGAATCCTTTGTTTGGTTTTTTCGCAAAATCTTTTTTGCTTTTCCAAAAGCCCTTGACTTTTCTCTTCTTGAATCCTTCCCTAAAGGCAACCGCCATTCTCTTGTACTGACCACCAATGAGGCGACTTGGGGTTTCCCCAATCCAGTTATACTCTTCGTCGTCACCACTTCTCATCTTCCGAAAATCTTTATCGGCTTGGGCAACGTCCAGTAATGGGAATCCAGAACATCTAATTTCTTTCTGGATTGCCTTGTGCTCGTCTGACTTCTCTTCGTATACCCCGTCAGCAAGGTCTTTTTTCATTTTGTCCTTGAGGTCTTGAAGGTATTTTTCACCCCCAGACTTTTTCCATTCCTCAGTTCGTTCGTTTCTGGTGTTCCAGTTTTCCATTTGCCTCGCCACCTGCCAGTTCCAGTATTTGCGAGAAGCTGCAAAGCTTTTGTTGAGGAAGTGAGTGCCGCTTTTGTTCGCGTTAATACGATACTTTACGGCGAAGATAATGTTTGGGGTTGCTTCTTTTTTCATAAAATCCGCTATTCATTTCATGCTTGCGTCGGAATCCTTTTAAAAAGCGGGGGCGGGAGGGAGGATTAATTCACTCCCACCCCCTAGAGGATTTTACTGCCCCGATGGACGACCTTTAAGTAGGCGAGCTATTTAAAAATCTAATTATCGTATCTGACAGTCGTAACTTTCCGTCCAACCGACGGTAGAGCTCCTCTCGGAACTAGAAACAGTATAGCAGAAGCTTGCTTTCTGTCAAGAACTTATTTCCACGCATCCCAATTAATGTCACTGTCGTAGAAGTCATCGCTCGAACCTTTTTCAAAATCATCATCAAGAAAATACCTTTTAACGATTTTTAATGGGGCAATTTCTACCTTGGTGTTGAATTCCTTAATATATCCTTCGGCATTGGATTTTTTTCTGAAAAAGCCCACGCCATTGTTGTTTTGCACGACTTCATAAAAAATATTTTTACTCATACTTCCAACCCTCCCCATCTGAAGAGTAGTGTACTAGTCCTTCCAACCACAGATTAAAGGAATCCTGATCAAACTCTTCCACGTTCATCGCCGCCATGTAAATACTCAGCAGTTCGTCGTCTACCTCTAAAAGAAGCTCTCGTCTGTCGTACCCAGCATCCATCTCTCTTATTATTTTAATTTTCATTTAATGTCTTTAAATCATGCCCGTATTCCTTAGTGAGTCCCTTCGTAAAAAGTTCTAAAACATAATTGCCGAGCCCCTTCTTGCTAACGCGCTTGCGACCCTTTGCTTTTTTGTACGACTCGCCAAACGCTTTATTCGCATCGAAGGTCATTGTGCAATCACCGTCTGGTTGATCCTTCATGCTGTGAATATAGATTCTCGGGAAGTCGCTCGACATGACCTCTTCAAGAGTTCCATCGTTTAATTTGACTTCATTTTTTTTCTTCATATTAAAATTTTAACCAACGCTCAACCTTCCACGAGACGAGTTTGTCTGTCCAATCGTGAATCCTTCTGCCCCCACGAAATACCCAACCTACTAGTCTATTCCAATGCTTGAAGCAATATTTGTATCTCCATTTCTGTTCGTATTCTTTACGAGCTTTTGCTTCTTCACCCCACTTCTTAGTGTTGGCTTTGTGCTCTGTGTTATCTTCAAGCCTGTACGTTTCCAGTTCCACATCCCCTTGCACTTCTCCATTCTTTACGTGAACGCGGTAGTCTACCCAAGCATCATGCGTACTGTCTACATCATTAAGAGCGTCATAGAAGTTAATATAACCTGTAAAGTTGCCCCTTACCCACTCATGGCTCTTTTCTTCCATGGCCCACCCAGGGTGCCAAAATGCTCCGCTGTCTCTATCCTTCTTCTCTTCTTCGTCTAGTTCCCTTCGCTCGTACTCTACCTTTCTCTGGTATAAGATTCTGTCTTTACCAATCTTGTACTCTATAAGAGCGTTATCCAAGTCCTTGGTCTGGAAGAGGTGGTCGTACCTAAAAGTAGGTATAGTATTTGCGCCGCCTCGTGGTAGTGGCATTTCGCAGCTTATATAATCAAACATCCCCATAATTAATATCCATTCTGTCTTATTATTGTCATCCCAAATCCTAAAAATTTCAAAGTAAAGTGCCAATAATAATCATCTTCTACATACAAGCAACATTTCGTAGGAAAACTGAAGCCATATTCTATCCCAAAAAGGTTATGAAAAAACTGACCTGAATTTTTGGGTCTTTTTCCCACCCACGGAAAATTTAAATGAACTTCCCAATAGTCGCTCCAGTGTTTTTCTTTTCTATAAAGTCTCATTTTAAATATTTTTCAGGACTTTTATTAAATTTTTTAATACAGGGGCTACAGCAGAACTTAATCTTTTTCCCCTTGTAAACAATGCTTACGGGCGTTCCCATCGAACCCAATTTATTTCCCGACACGATACAAACATCACTTCCACAAGGAAGAACTTTTGTCGTGGGACAAGCTGTTGATAGGGCCGCCGCTATAATTATTAATAAATATTTCATTTTAATATGGTTCTCCCTCACAAAGTTCTGTCGCCATTGCAATCGCTCCATCAGCGTATTTTCTTGCGAGCCTTACTTCGATTGCCCTTTCTTCTTTAGTTAGCTCCTTACCTTCAACTTCAATATCTACCTCATAGTAGAATCGTAAGTCTCCAAATTTTTGTTTTACTTGTTTTGCTGTGAATTTGGGTTTGATTATCCGACCACCGCCGAGACCTACTCTATATGGGTTAGTTAGGACGTGACTTAGTTTATCAATTACTGGCACCAATCTTCGGGTACGTCCAAGCCCCAGGGCATACAAGACTCTTCCATCGGAAGGTCTTTCTCCCGATAGAGGCTGGGGTATTTTTCTAGTATTTCCATTTCGTTTCCCCCTAAATTTTTTCACGAATTGCCCCTTCAACTTGTGAAAATAATGTCATCAAAGCATCCATATCTGTTTCAACTGTAAAGGAATCCTTGTCAGTTGCTAATCCCATTGCTAATCCCATTGCTAATCCCATAAATTCAAATAATATTTAGCAAACAAGTCCAGCCCTTCTTGGACTCTCTCGCTATGTTTTTCGCACGGTGTCCAGTCCCATTTTCTCTCATCCAAGCCCTCGTACCCAACGCTCCCATCACTGTAGGTGGTCTTCTTGTGCCTTGGGTCGTAGTCTTTAGGCTTAATTGGGCTAGTCGAATCTTGCCAATGCTCAAACGACCAGATCATTTTATCCAAAGTCTTCTCCCAGCTACGTATAGCCCTGTCCATAGCTAATTCTCTCTCCTGTTTGGTTAATTCAGAGTCGGCGTTGTGATCGTAATCCTCTTCAAACATCTCGGTAGGACAACCATTAAGGTTATTTCGGAGATGCTTCAAGCGAGGTAGTACCTCCTTTGAATGCCAACTCTGAAAGTTCCATGCCTGTTCATGTGGGAAGCCTGTTTGCCAAGTCTGACGTTTATTGCGCCACCAATACTCAACCGCTTCATATTTCCATTTGAATCGCCACCAAACCAGCGTGTACCAAGGAATTTTTGACCTATCGCCGATGTCTTCCATGAATCGCTCAACAATCTCTTCTTTTACGATTGTCCTTTCTTTACTCATTTTGTAACCTGATCTTACTCTAGGGCTGGATCATTTTTCATTGCGTCACTGGCTCGTTCCACGGCCTCTCTCATAACCCTAACGGTTTCTTCGGGGGGCTCCTTCTTCAGTCCAAGCTCATACGCGAGTTCATAATCGAGCTCTTTCGCGATATTCTCGTTGTGAAATCCCCACGCTTGCAGGGCCTTAACTACTTGTCCCATTATCTCGGTAATGTCCAAGTCGTCACTGGCAATACTTACGCTTACCGTTGAGTGCATAGTGTCCGTGCTTTCACCAGACTGGTCTTCGGTTGGTTCAATTGTTATTTTCATTTATACTCCTCCGTGTTCGGAGGTTATGTCCTGTCCTAAAGCTGGGTCGAGGAACACGGCTTTGAGCATGGCAGCTTCATCCTTTGATTTAGCCTCGTCCATTTCGGGCTCCTTGTCTGCTGGCTCGACTACATTGAGCAGAATCCACGACGCAAGTTCTATGGCTTTTTCTTTATTTAGAATAACTTGGTCATCATAGGCATTGCCTTTCGTCAGCACCATCCAGCACAGTCTTAGTCGCATCCACCAAGATAATTTGATAGGGTTGATGCCCTCACGCCAGTAGCTAAAGTACAGTTCTTCCTCATCGTCAAACTTGGTGATGAGCATACCTTCGCTATGACAATCACATTTTATGAATTTTTGTTTATCAGCCATTTAGGTTAGGACCATAGCAGGATTTCTCGGACGTGTCAAGCTTATTAGTATATTTTGGTTTTTGTAAAGGTTCCGTCGTTTTCCACCACCCAAACCACGTCCCCTTCTCCACACTGTTTGGTTGGTACTACCGTGTATTCGCCCTTCTCGTTTATAATTCCTACTGTCTTGGTGCTGTGTCTCAAATACTCTATCTTGATTGTCCTTAATCCCTTATTTACTATTCCTTCTTTTAATTTCTTTTCCGTCGTTTTTTTAGCCTTGGGCTTCTTCTTGGTCTTGGCGGGCTCTTTTTTCTTTAGGCTACCCACCATGCCTACTCCTAAATTTTTATGTTCTCCAGTGTCTTTCATTTTAACACGGCCTGTGGCCTGAGTCTGACTCCTTGAGAGATTTTTCCCAAGCTTCCATCTGTTGTTCTTCAGTCAATCCTTTTTTATTAAAAAGCATAAGCGAGTTTTCTTTATAATATTCTTCCCTCCACTTCAACCATTCTTTGTAGTTAATAATGGCCTCCCTGACCTCCTTCTGGGGGTAGTTCGTCTAAATTACTTTTATTAGTTTCTAAATATTTTTGATAACATCTTTCCAACTCATTTTCTACATTAAAGTCTAGTTCCCTATCCATACCTGTCTCGGCAAACATTATAGATAGCTCTTCTTCGTTTTTCTCACACCATTCTTCAAATTCTATTCTCATGTTTATCCTATCGACATATTACTTGGACGTGTCGATGTTTTTCCATAATCACACGTTCTTTCCGAAAACCTCATTTGACTGCTGCGTTACTTTAACGAAAGTAGCACATTTTGGCATATCTTTTATCCTTCTAGCACCAATATAGGTACAAGTGGACCGTAATCCGCCCAGGATGCCCTCTACGGTGTTTCTAAGCAGTCCACGATGTTTGATCCTCACAGTTTTACCCTCTGAAGCACGGTAGCTGGCAACCCCGCCATCATACTTGTTCATGGCGGTCTCAGAACTCATTCCGTAAAAGGTCTTATACTTTTCTTCGTCCACTATTTCTTCTTGCCCCGCCGACTCAGTATGACCTGCCAGCATCCCGCCCAACATAACAAAATCAGCACCAGCACAAAAGGCTTTGGCCACATCGCCAGCACATACGCACCCACCGTCAGCCATAATATGCCCACCAATCCCATGAGCAGCATCCGCGCATTCAATGATTGCGCTGAGTTGAGGGTAACCGACACCAGTTTGTACACGAGTAGTGCAGACAGACCCAGAGCCAATGCCCACTTTAACAATATCTGCTCCACTTAATAATATCTCCTCTGTCATTTCGCCCGTAACGACGTTGCCAGCAATTATTATAAGTGCGGGGTGTTCTTCTCTAACTTTTTTTATGAAGTCGCAAAATCTTGATGTGTATCCGTTAGCCGCGTCGATACATACGAATTGCGTGTGATAAAAATTCCATGTAATGTCACGAAGGTAATCTACATCATCGTATTTTTTTTCATTATATTTAATACCAATAGAAGGGGAAATATGCTCGTAAATTCTATTTTGCGAAGACCTTGAGTTTGGGTCATGCTTCCAAACAGTGCCCTTCCTTTGTTCTGGGCTTTTATAGACTCCATAGCCATTTAATTTATGTAGCCATTTTTTTAAATCGTAATGCTTGTTAATGCAAGTTAGCATATGATATCTGGCGAGAGTTTGGGCGGTTTCGAAAGTCCCAACAGTGTCCATGTTCGAGGCAACGATAGGAATACCTTTCCAGCCATACGCTTTTGGGTCAGAGCCTTCGCCGCCAGCGTTCTTAAACGTAAACTCACGCATGAGGTCGACATCCTTGCGAGATGTTAACTCAGAGCGTTTAGGGCGTAGGAGAACGTCCTTAAAGTCTAGTTTAGTGTCAGATTCGATTCTCATCCAATACCGTGTTTCTTTTTGTATTCTCTTGCGAGGTCGTTATCAGCCCAAACGCCGCCTAGTTCTGGGATATATTTATTATGTTTTTCCCTATTTTCCTCGGCTGTAATTACCCTCAGATTATCTTGATGATGAGCACCACCAATAGATAGTGGAATAATATGGTCTACATGATATAGTTCACCGTGTTTCTCTGTCATATCGACTCTTTGCTTGTAGAAATTTTTAATTAATTCCTGATCAGTTGTGGGTAAAACTGCGCCTCTCTTAAGGCCACGCCTCTTTGACTGTCTAGCCGCGAGACCCGGGGCAAGGTCTTCTTTGTGGGCGAGTTTATAAGCCTTTACTGTAATAGCGATTGCTTCCTTGTTGGCGTAGTAGTAAGCACTTGTTCGCGCTCTTATTTCCTGCCTTCGGCCTTCATAGTATGCCTTCTGCCGAGCAGTGATTGCTTCCTTCTCGGTTTCGCGGTAGACTCTGTCATAAGCGGCCTTTTCTTCTTTGTTGGCGTGGCGATAAGCTTTTCTCTGAGCGGCTATCTCTTCTTTGTTGACCTCGCAGTAAACCTCGTAGTAAGCGGCTAACTTTTTCTTGTTCGCGGGACGCGCTGCCCATGCCTTGTGGTAAGCGGCCTTCTTTTTCTTGTGCTGTATATCGTCCACTATATAGTTATTTCAGTTTGGGGGAAAAATTACGTTTTTTTCCAAACCCACATGGGTTCCGCAAATTTCCCAGTTTTCCCTTTTAACGCACCTGAGTTGGGTCTGGTTCTCATTTGGTATCCGTAACACCCAACATATTCCGCACCCTTGAGAGATTTAATATAATCATTCATCGGGTCACAAATTTTATTGATTGTGTGATTTGAGTATACATCACTTATGTTGAGGACAAGATGCCCGTCAGTTTTTAGGTGACCCCAAGACAAATCAATGGCTTTAAAAAGAAATTCATTTAACCAATTTTCCAGTTTTCTGTATTTCTTGAATGATTGGTTTTCTTCTTGTGTATATCTCTCAATGTTAAAATAAGGGGGAGAGGTAAAAACTAAATCAAACTCTCTCTTACCCAACACGGCGTTTTCAGCGCAACAGTTAAATAATTCCACCTTTTTATTTGGGACATTAAAATCATCAATCATCCTCGTGTAATTATCGAATAGCCTTTCGTTTGGGTCTATCCCCACGTAAGACTTCGCATCGCTGGCGAGGAACCCACACAAACGGTCACCCCAACCAGAACTAAAATCCAGAACATCCTCCGCGCCGAAATAATCGTAGACTGTCTTCGCTGTCGATGGCCTGAACTGACTCGCGATATACTTTCTCAAGCCGATACAACTCCGCAAGACTTTGGAGTTCACCTCTTCCATTTTGAGGCTCCACAGGGCATTTAAAAGCGTTAGCCTGAATTTCTCTGTCGTCCACGACCTATACGGGCTCGGCGCATTGATTGAATCGCACAACCAACGATTGTACTGCTGGTAAAAGTCTGAAGCCTTGTTGCCAACAGTGGAGCAGCCAAAAAGCACGTCGGTCAAGGGGTATTTGTAATCGTACCGAGTATACCAGTTCTCCTGCGTCATGGCCCTCAAATGGTAGAAGGACTGGAGTTCTTTAAACGATTTCTTTGCGTCAGCCTTCGTTATCTTCCGCGTAGGCATGGGAAGGTCGTTTTCTCCAATAGCGTCAGAAATTAGTTGTTTAATCTCGTCTTTAGTGTGAGACTTATTAAGCTTTTGCCAATTGACGGGAGAAATGCTTATCTCGTTATCTTTTACCATCTTCATCCTAGATGACGTTAAATAACTTTAATAAAATTATAACTTGAAGAGTCAGGGTACAGAAGCCCAAGAAAGTGCGTAAAAATTCCATCAAATGGTTGTACCGATCCAGCTTAAACTCCGCCTTCTTTACCCAAGTGGGGGTATTCTCGTACTTGTCAGGGGTTGCCGTACCTGCTTTTTTCCGAAGTTTTGCTCCTTTTTTCTTCTCCGTCATGTGAAAACAATAACATGATTACCCCTACTTGTCAAGCCAAGAAATTAGACCGTAGATATTCATTAACACCAAGGCGAAGGACATAGCTGCCGCAGGATAAGCCTTAGCTCTAAGACAATAGGCTCCGACCATTGCATTGCCGAGTATCCAGCACGGCCAACAATAAAGGATATAATTAGCGTTAAGGTAGTATCCGAGGACCACCAAGCTTGCTCCAATCCACCCTAATGGTCTTAACTCCGACTCGGGGTGGTCTTTTAGAATTGTCCTTTTCGATTTCAAGTTTTAGTTTTTTGTCTCGTTTTTTGACTTTAGGGTCCATCCACCCGCAAGAAAGGCACAGGCAGTACCTCATCTTTTTGTTGCCACAGCCGCCGCACGTTTTCATACCAATCTCAAGCTCTCCCTACTATCCTTGAAAAGATTCTTTTCCGCAAGATAACATGACCTTAATAGGTCGGAGTCCATTTTTAACTCATTTCTTATCTCCGCGACATCTTTATTTAAAAGTTTTTTAAAATCAGTCTTTGATAAGTCCGTGGGGCATCTAGAGCCAACCATTACCCCTAAGTTGAAAACAAATCTCTCGTCCTCTCCGAAACCATACTCTTCTGGGTAAAGATACTTCGCGCAAAACATGAAAAGGTTTCGCCGCCACCTGAACATCTTTTTAGAAGTTCCCATGGTGTACCCAATCACAAAAGCCTCATCCTTAAGGAGAAGTCCTCTGCCTAAGAGAATATGTACGCAATCATGAGTAAAAAGATCAACGTATCCAGCAAATAGTCCGATATCATATTTTGGATTTTCTACGAGTTTAATTATTAGGGGGATATCTTCTTGAGCCAACGCAAAGGGCTTCATGCTGCTCCTTGCTTCTCCCAGTGTAATTTGCCTACCTAAGCGAATATGCCATTTTTCGGAAAGTATCTGAGCTTTTGCTTTCGCCCATTCTCTCGTAACTCTTTCACTATTCTCGTACTGTCTCGGTGTCATGCTTTTAGCATCTCTTTTAATTCACTCCAACTATCCCCGACGCTTCGGTCTGTGTCCATTGCGTAATCTGGGATGCCTTCTTCAAAATCTTCTACATGATATTCTTTTCTTAACTCTCTATTTGATTTCAATAAAATTTCAATAACCTGACCTTCATTATTTTCTCGCAATTCATCTCGCAAGTATTTGTAAGGATTTACTAGACTCATGACCGCATGGGTTTCTTTGTCGGCGGGTTTGCCTCTTTTATTTAAGTAGGTTGCTACGGCGTTTGCATTCCTAATGTTTTTCTCTCGGCCCTCTTTCCCGTAATTTTTATTTGCGAACATCCCCCTAAACTCATCGCCGTCTATAATGAACGGTGTGTCAAGATACCCTGCCATCAACTTTCCCAAGGTCGTCTTACCTGACCCTGGTTGCCCGTATAGAGAATAGATCATAGATCATTAACTAATTCAACCACCACAAAGTTAATACCGCTATTATCAACGCGATTTCAACGGTATACTGATCATTAAAAAATAAAAAAGTAGACACGACCATGATTGACAAACCAGCAAGCAAATCTCTCCAATTTTTTTTACTCACCCCTAGCCTTTCCCTTTCGTCTTTCTGCCGCTGCTAAATCTTTTTTCATCTGTTTCACTGTAATGGATGGACTTTCTCCTAGTTCCACGTCTATGCCCCCAATCAAGTTTGCTACGTGATTATAAAACCAGCAAGTGAAGAGTGTCGCGATAAATGTAAATGGGGCAAGAAGAACTGGGCCGAATAAAAGAGCCTCACCGACGAAGTTGTAATAAGGCTGGTTGTAAAGGCTGATTGCTCCAGCCACGGTATAAAAAAGCCCGAAGGGTGCGTAGACTACCGCTACAACCTTGCTTGCCTGTAGTGCTGGTATTTTTTTAATTCGATATTTCACGACTCTTTCTTCGTCCACTCCAACGCCTCACTTATATTAGGGAATTGTTGGGTGAATATACTTTTTATTTCGTCCGCGATGTCTCTGTGCTCTTTTTGGGTGTTTTCCTTTGATCTTAGTCCAATATAATGAATCCAGCTACGAACCGTGCCATTCATATACATCGTAGTTTCCGTAGCTAAGGGGAGAATGCCCCTCGCGCATTCTTTTGCCACCCCAATCTCAAGTAGGTGCTTGTACGAATTCATCGCCGCCTCCATGGAAGCATTCGCAATTTTGTAAGCTTCGTGCTTCTTATCTAAGGCATCGCTACTGCTTTGCCTGTTTTTCTCAGCGGGGGAACGAAGCTCTAATTCTTCAAGTTGTTGAGCTTCACTGTATCGTTGGCTGAATTCCTGAAAACTAAAACTACGGTGACGCAAAATCTGGGCCGCGATTCCTCTACTCGTTCTAATTTCAACACACATGTTCGCGAGTTCAAAGGGCGACCAATGCCCGTGTTTAATTAAGAATTTTAGAAGCTTGGGAGCAGTCTTTACGTTTTGCTGATTGCTCGGGTTAGAAACTCTAGCACAGTAGGCGATTATATCCTCCGCGCTCATGAGCTTATCATCATACCCCTTTACGTGAGGTTGTGTAAGCGATACCAGTTTAACATGCATCTGTCTTTCGTGATCTAACTGGATCACATTTATCAGCTTTGTATAATTTTCTAGCTGAAACTAAATCCCCATCATAGTAGTCCATTATGTTGTCTAACCTGTAGTAAACATCTCCAAGCTCTTCGACAACGCCCCCCGATAAATCTTTGTGAGGTTTGTTGAACTGCTGCATTAATACTGTCGCAAGTTCATTCAACTCCTCAATGCATTTAAGGTAGTCGTACTGTTTTCTCGGTTCTTCTTTTCCTTTATATGTCCCACTCATCTCGTGCTTCTTTAAATATTTGATGGAAGTCCTCTTTTGGCTTCTCTTTTGCTATCTTTACTGCGGCCCAGACTATCTCGGACTCCAAGTTGTATATGGCTGCGTCTTCTAGGTGTTTTTTTACTGCTTTTAACTCTTTGGCTTCATTCGGCATAATCTCTAAGCACTTTCTACTTTGTTAAAATTTCCATTAAATCCATTTTGCTCCCACACGACAGCCCTGCCTGAGTCTCCGTTAAACCAGTAGTGGGCTACTTTTATTTCCACTGCTCTTTCTGGGTCTCTTCTGCTGATGAAATAAACGTCATAAATAGAGTCTATAAGATTAGTATCGTCTTTAGCTCTAACGTGACAGTCAACAAAATCAGTAGCATCATCGAAAGATGAAAAATGTAATTTGCCACCGTCCATCCAGCCAGCATAGCTATTCCAAGTAAGGTCATTTTCCTCATCGAAAGTCATATACTCTCTTTGGTGAGCAAAGCTGCCCCTAGTATTCTCGCTAAACAACCACTCGCCTTGCCCACGCTCGTAACAATAGACTCTATAGTCCCAGTTCTTCCACATGGACTCCTTCTCTGGCCCCTTTTCGTCGTCCTCGTATTTACAAGTAATTGCAATGGCTGGTATAGCCGCCACGGGAACCGCTGCTTTAATGAAATCTCTTCTGTTCATTGCTAAAAATCTAACAGTTCCACATCGAACATCAAAACAGAACTAGGAGGGATAACTGGTGGATGCCCACTCGCTCCGTACCCCAAGTCAGGGGGGATAGTCAAGGTCCGCTTCTCTCCTTTTTTCATGTCAGACAGTGCCTCATCCCAGCCTTTGATAACCTGCCCAACGCCGACCACGAACTCGAATGGTACGCCTCTCTGCACAGAACTATCAAATACTGTGCCATCGGTAAAGGAGCCAGTGTAATGTACTTTTACTTTTTTATTCGCGCCGACTTTTTCGCCTTCGCCTGTTTCGCTGACAGTATACTTCAGCCCACTTGGAGTTGTTACTTCTTCACTCATTTATATTTCTTGTAGAATTTGGGCTCCTTGACCTTGTTTTTTTCGAGCTCTCTTACTTTGTACCCTTCTCCAAGCTGGTCGGATTCTTTGGCCAATAAAATATTCATACAAAACTTCTTCAATTCTGCGGGTGAGATGCCGTCCTCTAAACCCAGACTATGCTGGGCGAAAGCCACGAAGGTTTCGTCACACTTAAATTCGTAGTCGTACTCTCCGTCTTTGTTTAATTCTTTGTTTGTAATTTTAAAATTCCCACAGTTACCCTCCTCCTGTTTTTCGGCCCTCTCTTTGAGACAGGTCTCAAGGTTTGAGCCGTCTAGCTTTTCTCTGTCTACCTTTTTGCCTTTAAGTTTTTTTCTCTCCTCCTGCTTGATTTGCCCGATGGGAACTTCAACCTTCTTGCCGGTCCGTCTGGATTCTTCCACGGCATTGTTGACCTTCAGCTTCATCTCCTGCTGTTTTTCTTTTTTCTCGCTCATAAGCCTCCGCCCCCCTTCAGTGCCCTGTTTATCCTAAAGACGTGGAACTTGCTTTTTATTTTTTCCTCTATTTCCAAGGCCAGCTTTTCCCGACAAGCTTCTGAAGCTAGGTTCGCCTGTCTCTCCGATTCAGATTCGAGGACACCTTTTACGATTTGTCTGAGCTCGCTTTTCATTGTATATCGTCCACCATAAAGCTTATTCTTTTTCGGGGGAAAAATTTATTTTTTTTCTGTTTCAAAAACTTTTTTAACCTCGCTGAGAAGGTACGTCCTTCTCTCTTCGGAGAGCTTTCCTTCCGACGTTTGCATTGCCCTTACATAAGGGGCAAGCTCCGCTAAAATTTCCGCCAAGAAACGATCTTCTTCAGCTAGTTCGGGAGGGAAGACGAATTTATCTTCCCTTTCCCTCTTCGTGTCTTCGGTGTTGAATTTAAACGTGCTCATTGTCACCAATTGTACTGTAACCTTACCTCAGGTCAAGGAAAACCCATGCCCCCGTTGTCCATCGCCTACAAACGACTCAAGTCTGCGTAACAACCCTATCGTGCAGATTTGTGGCGCAACGATATGTCTAGGGATACCAAGGGACATGGGCAGAAAGAGAGCTTATTTGCTCTCAAATTTTATCCTTTCTTAAGTTGTTTAATAGCATCGTCTCGTTCGATGATTGACTGATACTCTTCGAGGCCAATGATGGAGGTGGTAAGGGAGCGCATGGCCGAGTCTTCGTTGTCGGACGAAAAGAAACTGTAATCTAGGGTTTCTATTAATCCCACTATCTTATCAATCTTTTTATCTGATTGTTTCGGGTTCATTTTGGTTTGTAACCCATGATTTGGTCTCGTTGCCTGTCCCCACATCTATTATAGAGCCTAAGGCTCCTTTATTCTTGGAAAAAGCACTTAAAATATTACACTTAACCACGTCGTCAATGCGGACGAAACCCCTCTCCTGAGGCCCGTCCCCGTACACCTTTAGGGGTTCGTTGTTTCTCTTGGCTTTTAAAAAAGACCCACAACAGGGACCCGCCAGTTACGAGACATTTAGTCATTGGAAAGGGGAGCGTGATGGAAATCAGACTCAGGATTCAAGTCATGGATTCTGTCATCTTCCCAGAGAAACCTGAAAAATTCTAGTTCGAATTTGGGCTTGTGGTTCTGACCTACCGCTTGAGAATCTCCGTGGTGGTAGTAATCGCCCTTAGTCATATCCCACCAATCAAAACCAAACATATCGATTTTGTCAAAGGAAGGGATTCGTTTGCTGACCTCGCACAGAAGAAGTTTTTCATAGTTGTGTTGCGGATGACTTAACATCCACCACGCCGCCAGTGCCCCCGTTGACCAAACATTATACTCTCCCCCGGGGACCATCACGCTTCTTCGGAGCCCTATCTTCGCATCCATGTACTGTTTGATATCAAAGATTAATTTATGAAAGGTCTTGGCTGCGGGGATTTCCGCGTCCTTGAGCTTCTGGTAAACTTTATCATTTCTATGTTTCCACTCCCAAGAATGCTCAATAACATGGTCGTATTTTTTCTTCGCCCTGATAGGGTCATAAATCGAAGTAAACCAAATATCTGTTTTAGTGCCAACGTGTTTTTCGTACCCATCTATATGATACCAATTAAATCGAACCACGGTTTTGTAAGAATCAATAAGGTCACCGTATTCGTATTTTTTAACCGATGGCCCGTTACCTATTAGAACTACGTCATTCATGACTCCTCCGCGTTCTGAAGAGCCTCGTCAAAGGGCACATGTTTTATCGTAGTGTCGGTTTTTTCCCAACCGTATTTTTCCGCCCAAGGTTCTCCGTCGTTTATGCAGTTTATTATTTTTGCAACCGAATCGCAGGATTCTATACCGAACCAATTACCTTCCCCGTATATGTTCTCCTCCCAAATCCTTTGTCCTTGGTAACTAATGTGTACGCTATTTTCTTCGACTTTTAAGCTTAGGTGTTTACCCCCAGCGTCGATGGCTATATACAAGGGGACACCTAAATGTTGTGACATGTAGGCAAGTTCCCTGACTGCTCCCACGGTAATCATTATTCTTCAGAAAGTTCTTTTAACAATTTAAGATGGTGAACCATCCAGCTTTCGCCAATCGCTTGATCTCCTTTGTGAGTCTTCATGGACTCTCCCTTCTCTCTTTTGTCCATGATTTCAGCGTTCTCAATGATTTGATCAAGCAACTTATGGTATTCTTTTCTCACGGCTCTACGACAAGGAACTCTTCCTTGTTCTCCTTTTTAAGAGTTTTGGAATATTCTTTAGCTTTTTTAAGTCCCTCTTCCGTGAAGGGGAAGGCTCCGTAAATGTGTTTTTTCTTCTTGGATACTACAACGTAACATTTTTTTGAGGATTTTCTTTTAGCTGGTTTCTTCATTGTCTTTAAAATAGGTTGCTATATTCTTTTCTTCCAAGGAAAGTCTTTGTAAGACGAATGCTATTTGTCCCCTCTTTTTGGGAATCGACGGGTGATTGTGTGGTAGTCTCTCTATTTCGGTCAAAAGTATGTTCAGCCGTTTTTCCCACCAGCTTACACTGCCCTCCAGCATAGAGTACTGGAACATCGCTTGTTTGAATTTTAGCTTGTCTTTCATTGGAATTTCAAAATCACCTCTTCTTCTGGTAAAATCAGTTTAACTATGAGCTTTGGCACTTTCAGTCTTTTTTTTTCGTCCGTTGAAAAACTCATGACACAATCGTGGCAAATCTTAAACTTCCCATCCTCTTCAGAAAAGTAGCTAATCTTATGGCTGTCGAATAGCACTCTGTAATCTTTCAAATTATACACCATCCCACACTCAGAGCAAGCAAACTTCCTTTTTCTGGTATGATGGGGGTGTATCAAGTGCAATTCTATAATTGGAGTCTTTTTTCCCATCTCTGTATATTATGATACTTTTTAAATTTAAAAAAATCAATTAAATATTCTTATCTGTCACTATCTCAAGCACGATACTGTCCCCCGAAATAAACGCTTCGGCATGAAGATATTTCGCAATTAGCAAAGCCTCCGCCTTCGTTAAGTCCCCAGCAATATCGAAAATTTTCACTTTCTCGGAAAGTATTTCGACAATTAAGCCATTAACTATCACTTGAGGAGCCATATGTTTATATTACACTTGACGTGGGGAAAGGTTTATGTATAATTTGTGATCCTGACTAAAAATAGTCAGTTGTTAACATAAAAAAACACACATGAAAACACTAGTAGCTACAGCAGCAGCAATCATGCTCTTCGGAGCGGGTTGTACAAGCACCGTAACCCTTGGCCCCAAAGCCAACGACAGCACAGTCTTAGGGGCATCAGCCGACGCGGAGGGAGCAAGCGTGACCCTGCCCCTCATTAAGGCTTCGGTGGGTACGACCACGACTACCAAGACCAAGAAAAAGTAAATTAATTTAAATTAATTTAATTAAACACAACCTCGCTTTTCCGAGCGGGGTTTTTTTCTATTTACGTGTAATTAAGTTTGTGATGAAAGATATTGGCTTCAAACTTAAGAATCTTACACGAAAGACAGGCGATTTCCTCACTCATCACGAGGTAACTGTCTATTTTTCAATAATTCTAACAGTCATCTTCGTTACCTTTTGGGTTTCTCAGGAAGTGTCCCACGCTAAAAAAATTCTCCAAGTAAAAAGAGAAAATACCTTACTAAACTTGGCGATAGACGACTGCGAAAGAGCTATTGAAGATCAATTCGAGGTAATCAACATCCAAGGACAAACCATTAACAAGTACGATGAAACCCTTGATCAGGTAAAGGGAGCGTTAAATGACCAAAGTAGCTTAATTAACGACTTAATAAACTACTTAAAAAAGATTGGCCATTGGCCGCCCAAAGAGCCGAGACCAAACCCAGGTCGCTCAGAGGCGGCGCACATTGAAGAGAGGAATAAATTATGAGTGAAGAAATAGATACCAGAACGAAAAAGGAGATCGCGGCTGACATCGAACTGAAAGAAGCTGAAACGGCACTAAAAGCAGCCGAAGCAGTCAAGGTCAATGCAGAGGCGAAGAAGGCCCAGTTCGACGCTCACGAATCAGAGCTAAAATATCTTGACGCAAGGAGAAAGTTCGACAGGGCATCAGCTGACGACGAGATGAATCACCTTTACAGGTTCTCTGGGTCTGTCGGGGAAACTTCTGTAAGAAAATGTATGAGCAAGCTAACGGAGTGGTCAAGGTTATCCCCAAAATGTGATATGGAAATTGTTTTTTCGTCCCCCGGGGGAAGCATCATTGATGGTTTTGAGTTGTTCGACTTTATTCAAGACTTGAGGAGCCGAAAGCACAAGATAACAACCGGCTCCTTGGGCATGGCAGCTTCGATGGCTGGAATTTTGCTGCAAGCTGGGGACCGCCGATGGATAGGCCACCAGTGTTGGATGATGATTCACAGGGCCGCTTTCGGAGCCATCGGGAAAACGTACGAGGTGGAAGACGAGGTTAAACTTGTCAAAAGAATTGAAGAACGCTGTGTGGATATTTTTGTTTCAAGGTCTAAATTAACTAGACTCAAAATTAAAAGAAACTGGGACCGAAAAGACTGGTGGATAGACGCAGATCAGTGTCTCCAGTATGGGCTAGTTGATGAGATTAAGGGCATGATGCCCGAAATGAAGAGGTAATTTACTCTTTTGTGCTTGTGTTGGCTTCTTCACTGGGGTCAGCCTCCTCGTTGGGGCTGGCTCTTTTTTTGTGCTGATCTTTAAGCTCCTCTATTTGTTCTCTGATCGACTCAATATCGTCAGAAAAATCTATCTCTATGGTGTAGTAAGGGTCTACAGGTGTCAGCCATGTTTTCTTATTTTCATTCATAATTTAAAAAGAAGGCGCAACACTTTCGTGCCACGCCCCCTTTAACTACTCGCCTACTTTCGGGCCTATATTGGTGGTAACAATGACCTGAAATTACTTCTTACAAGAACACCCACACTCAGCCGTCGAACAAACACCCGACTCACAACAAAGAGAGTCGCAGTCACAGTTGGGACAGCCTGAGCCCCCCCAGTTGCAGCCAATAGCAAATGCTGAAACGAATAGTAAAGTTATTAATTTTTTCATCTTTTAAGCCTGTCTTCAATTTTAATAGGGTTGTTGGTTTTTAAATCTAAAACTCTTAGCCTGAATGGAAACTGCTTTTCGGTCAGACTCTTTTTTTCATCCTTTGTTTCTCCATCTTCCTTTACCTCCTTTGGGCCGTGCTCAATGGGCGTTTTTTTAAGATCGTCTTCACTAGGCATTGCCACCTTAGCGTCTATAGCCCATTCGATCTTGTGTTTCTCGCAGTAGGTAATCATGCGACGAATGGGAACGATAAGGTTAAACCCTTCTCCAGCACCCCGAACAAGCATTCCCACGTACCTAACGTTACCGTCATGCTTCAAGAATACTCCACCCCCACTAGAACCTGGGAACGCTACGCAGGTTGTTTGGTCAAATACGTGTTTGTTTATTTGTTTTAAAATTCTACCGTGCTGCGAATAAATCCCGTCCGTCATACTGTTCGCGCCTAATTGACCAAGCAGGGAGCCGACGTGCAGGAGGTCTGTTCCTAATTTCGGAATCTCTTTCTCAAGATAGAATACAACGCTACCAGTTACAAAATTATACTTACGAACTCGTAACAGTGCTAAATCGTGTCCGTCCGTAGCGTCACTATACTTTAGTACTTCTGCATCCATCTGAAGACGACCAACGGTTCTGCCATTTTGCCTAATCTCCTTAATAATTACGGGGTCTTTGAATTCCACAATGGTCTCAGGCTTACCGTCAACCAGCACTTTTCTTTCCTTTCTTAAGTTATCCACGACATGCGCGGCGGTCCAAACGAAGTTCACCAAATTCCCATTAGAGTCCTTCCTGGTGAAGATTACCCCCGAGCCTTCGCCCGCGCTATATGCGCCTTCTGATCTAATTGTCACAGATACATTCTGAAGATGTTCTGCCGTAGATTGCTTTTTTTCTGCCGAGAAAGAGCTCAAGGCAAAAACCAAAGTTAGTGTGAAAAGGTTGATAGTTCTCATAACCTGCTTTATTGTAGATTTCCCCACTTAAAAGTTCTAAAAAATCTGCCTAAAGAAGTGTAATTTTTATTGAGGTGAATCTAATTATATCCGCCAGCCTGAGCACAGACCCCCCTTCCGAAGGGTTATACTTCCGTTTGCTTACAATGATTGCTCAAAAAGACCTAGGCTACGATATCGCCCTAGAGGCAGATAAGGAGCTAATAGACTTCTATTATCATTTTTTGAAGAAAAGAGGCTGGTACGACTTCGTGGACGACATCATTACACCAGAAGAAAACGAAGAAGGAGTAAGAATAGACACGTCGTTATCTTACCCCAGGACGATCCTGACAAGACACATTAGATGCGAAAACACGACGAACCTACTAGGTCAGTTAAAGTCTTTAAGGGAAATCACTTTTTAAGATTGTCGAGCTTCTCCTCGATCCTATCAAACCTATCGTTCATCCGCTCAGAAAACATCCTAAAGTCATCCTTGCTAACGTACTTGTCTGGAAGCGAAAGGGCTAAGTCGTTGTGCTTCTCTCTGATTTTGTCAACATCAGCGTGATGTCTTATCATTAGGTCGTGATGCTCCTCTTTAATTTCGTTTACGTGCCCAAGAATCATCTTGAAAACCCACCCCCCCATAAGCGTAACGATACCTACGGCTATATTAACAAGTATTTGGTAATCCATACCCTTATTTACACGCAAAACAAGGGCATGTTGGGGATTAATTTGGCTCTAACTCAAGTATGGTAACGGCTACCGCGTAATCAGTGCAGTGAGACATCGAAAGGTGACATTTGTACCCATTCTTTTTTATTTTTTTTGCCACAGCATTTCTAAACTTAATGAAGGGCTTCCCTTCCTTGTTGTTGCTCACTACGATATCTTTCCAGTCTAACTCTCCGCCAAAGCCGACCCCTAGAGCTTTCGAGGCGGCTTCTTTGGCTGCGAAGCGAACGGCGTAATGTTGAGAGGGGTCGCTGAATTGATTACAGTACTTCTTCTCTGAGGAGGTAAAGACTCTATTTAAGAATTTATTACCCCACCTTTTCTTCATCCCCCTTACTCGGGGTATGCTTATTGCATCTGTTCCTACTCCTATGATCATTTTTTGAATCCACTAAAAGTGTACCAATTTTCTCGAAAAAACTCAAGAAAAATCAAAAAAAGTGTAATACTTTACATGTACTACTACGCCTGTCCATACTGTGTCCCGAGCGAAAAAGCTAGGCTTATCAAAACGACAATGCCAGAAGTAGGGTGTAAGTATAATAAGGAAGATACCTGCGAAGATGAGCACAAATGCAAAGAAGTAATGGAATGTAAAGAATGCAAAGCGGCGTTTACTGTTACTAAAAAATTTTTAAAAGATCAAAAAAGAAAGATCAAAGACGGGTAAGTATTTCGGTTATAAATTTAGAGAGCAAAGAAAATGATTGATCATAATCATAAATTTATTTTTGTTCATATAAATCGTACCGCAGGTACGTCTATTGAGTCACATTTTAATCATCGAAGGTATGACCACAGAAAATGTTCTCGCTACATTAAGCAGTTCGGCGCGGATGTGTGGAATGAGTATTTTACTTTTTCGTTTGTAAGAAATCCGTGGAATAAAATGCTTGGTCATTATATGTGGCGTAAGCAAATCGCGGGCGACACTTTAAAAGGAGATGATTTATCATTTAGATGTTGGGTTTTGCAATTTGAAAATAATATTGAAGGGGAAGGTTCATTGGAAGATAAAGGAAACCCTCAGTATGATCAGTTGTTTTTAGATGGCGTACAACTTGTAGACTTCATAGGAAGGTTCGAAAACCTTCAAGAAGATTTCAACATAATCTGCGACAAAATTGGAATCCCCCAACAAGAACTTCCCCACGAAAACAAAACAGAACACAAACACTATACCGAATATTACGATGATGAAACAAAACAAATCGTTGCGGAAAAATACGCAAAAGATATCAAGTATTTCGGGTATAAGTTCAGCAAGTCTCACTAGGCTTACAGGTGAGGGTAGCCAAGCAGCTCGAAATCCCTAGCATAAACCCTCTCCACTGTTTTCGTATGTTCTGGGTTGATGTAATATTTTTTTAAATTCTTTTCTGTTTTTTCTTTTTGCATCGCCGAATCGAAAGTGACTTGTAGATCAAGATTGTTTTCATCACTGAATCTCTCCATGTCCTCTTGGTAGTTCTCGAATCTAATTAGATTTTTAATGACTACCTCCTCTTCCTGAATTAAATATTCGCACTGTGGATAGTAAAAGTACCGAGTATGAAGGCTGGAGGATAAAATCTTCAAAAAATTATTAAAAGATTTCCACTTTTTGTCCCCCCCGTAATATTTGAATAAAGAAACCGCTCTTTGGTATGGGTCTCTAATTATGGAGACTGTAACTAGTTCTTCTTCAGGTTTGTAAAGGCCGTGTTTGACCATCTCTGGATACGTCGCATGTTGCAACATAATGCCTAGATGCTTGTCCCACCCCATGATTTCCTTATGGTTTGTGGGGTAATCTGCGTTGCCGCAACGAGGCGGGGAGTCGTGCCCCTTGAAGCCTAAGAGTTTCTCAAAATGAGTTCCCCCAGTTCTAGGAATATGAATGAAAAGAATGTTCCCTAGTCTCACACACTAGATTACACCCCGTAGCGTAATTTATCTTTCTATCTTTTCAAAATGTTTGTCTACAATGTCGAGTACATCTTCTCTGATTTCTGCTAACGTACTCCAACAACGATGCTCCTGCTCCCTCTTATTAAAATACGCTTCAACATCTTCGTGAATGTCCGCTTTAACGTCTAGTATTTTGTGTCCCATAATTTTATTCTCCTAGTCTACTCTTGCACTTCGTAAAACTTCATTTATTTTCCTATCATGTTTACCCCTTAGCCATTGAAAGTATTCTTCTTTTGAGAACTCCAGAAATCCTTTCTCTCTGGAGAGATTGTATACCCATAATCTCTCCACGTCATCATCGAAAAGGATTATGTACGCTTCCACACCCAGCTTCTCGGCTGTTTGCGCGGCAAACCTCCCTTGAAAATCAGAATTAAATCTATCCAAAATAGAATCAAAATAACTTTGCGGCGGTGTTTTAAACTTGGGGTGCGGGTCTCTTCTGGTTAATTCGAGGACAGCAACGTGAACTACCTTGCCATCTACTATAGAATACTCGACCTGATCCACGTCTTGGCAACATCGTGCTGGCCATCCCTGCTTCCACCGAGCATCCCTGTAAAGAGTCGTTCGATCTTCGGTATCTTCTCTATTTCGTTGTTTTGTCATAATAATTTTCTGGTAGCGAAGGCGGGACTCGAACCCGCATAGCGATACCGCCGACAGATTTTAAGTCTGTTGTGTATACCAATTCCACCACTTCGCCAAAATTTGGTGGAGGTAACCGGATTCGAACCGATGACATTCTGCTTGCAAAGCAGACGCTCTACCAACTGAGCTATACCCCCGTGGAGCTTGAGACCGGACTCGAACCGATAACCTCAGGTTTACAAGACCCGTGCTCTACCATTAAAGCTACTCAAGCCTCAAGATATTTTACCATAACCTTATTCTGAGTCAAAAAAAAAGCCCCACCGAAGTAGGGCTTAAGTTTAATAATTGGTGTCTTGCGGCTTATAGGAGCCTGTCTTTCAGCTCCATTAGTAGGTGATACCCACCAACAACAATTGCCCCCCAAGCCAGAGTAGCTTCAAGAGAAACCGCTGGGCATAATAGCACCCAACCAGCAACAATAAGTCCTAATGCTCCCACTAGACGTGTATGCCACTCTAGCCAGCCCAAAAGAGACTCTCCACCATGTTTTAGTTTGTCCCAAGACTTCCTTAAAAAAGAAAGTTTTGAGCTCTTTTTACCTTTTTTCCTTGTTTTTTTGGTTTTCATAATAAAAACGCCCACCAAAGGGCGTGTTGTTATTACACCAAAATAGAGGTGGTACGAGCAGAAGGATTCGAACCTACGACCTACTGGGTGTAAACCAGTTGCTCTTCCACTGAGCTATGCTCGCTCTATTGGTCTCTCGTGGTGACAGGAGAAGGTGTTGTTCCCTGCTCTGTTTGAGTGCCAGCGGTTTGGGGGGTTTGATCCGTCGTGGTCGTTCCCGGAGTCGTCGCCCCCCTCATGGACGCACCCTCTGTAAGACCATCAATTTGAGCCTGTGTGTTTTGGTTCATATTGTAAACCACGTAACCAGTAAGGCCGAAGTTGAGAGCCAGCAGAACTACAGCAGCCCTAGCATAAACAGTCTTAACCGTTGTTAATCTATTTTCTTTTGTCGTGCTGCAAGTCTCCGTTTGGGTATCACAGCTTTCGCTTGTATTTTTGTTTTTCATTTTGGTCTGTTTTTTTCTCTTGTTTCACAACGGATGGTTGTAAATTTTTATATTTCCAAGCATCAGGGTCTTCTGCCCTTTTCCGACGCATGTAGTCCCTCTTTTGTTTCCTTCTTTTCTCGGGGTCTCTTTGGTCGTATGCCTTCCTCGCTTTATTCAAAGCTTTCTTCCCCTTTCCCGTCTCAAAGTATTTTTTAGTTCTTTCACTCATATCTTTCCCAAGGTGGTACTCCCGCTGGGACTCGAACCCAGAACCCTCGGTTTAGAAAACCGATGCTCTATCCAATTGAGCTACAAGAGCGACTGGAGCGGGTGGCGAGAATCGAACTCGCGTTATCAGCTTGGAAGGCTGGAGTAATACCATTATACGACACCCGCAACGGACCGCAATCATAGCTTAACCTTATCTTCAGTCAACCTTAATGGACAGCGGCTTGGCCTTTTCATGCTTCGGGATAATCAGATTAAGGATTCCGTTCTCGTATTTTGCTTCCGTTTTTTTAACTTCAGCCCTCTCATTTGAGAGGTGGCATCTGTAATGATAGTCAACTCCGTCATCACATCTGGCTAAAACTACCAACGTATTGTCGTCGTGGGAGATGTCTATACTTTCTTTGTCTGCTCCTGCGATATTTAATTTTAATTTGAAAAAGTTTTTATCCTCTACAAATCTATTTAAACTATCGTCTCTGCAATAGCTGGAGCTCCTCCGGTAGTTGTTGGAATCCTCGTCTTCGGTCATTAGTTCGTTCATTCTGCTTAGTATTGGTAGTATATGCATAGTCACTTACTTCCGCAAGAACTATGCCACTTAAAAAGCTAGGTTTTCTTGGGGTTTTTTAAAGAAAAGCATAGGGGAGTGTCTTTATGACGCTTTTAAAGTGATACTTAAATGCGTCAAAATGGCATCAATTAAAAAATAAGAAGTATAAAATCCAGTTTCTTACTCAGATAAAGTTGTCTCGTATTAAGACCTGTTTCTTTCATCTACCTTCTGTACTCTATATTACACTCAAGAACTACAAGATTCACAATTTTCTGGTGTTTCTATGGAACAGCTTAGGGCCGCTTCCTCCTCCCCCTTGTCGGAACTTACCCCTAACCCCTTTAAGGCGAACGCTTTTGGCTGAGTCCTTAGATAGTACATGCCAGTCTTTAAGCCCTTTTCCCACCCGTAAAAATGAGCCGAATTTAATTTACCTATGCTGGGGTCTGCCATAAACAAGTTCATTGACTGTGACTGACAAACGTATATACCTCGTGAAGCCGACATATCAATGATGTGTTTTTGGGAAATTTCCCACACAGTTTTGTAAAGGGACTTTATCTCCTCTGGTATCTCGTCAATGTTCTGGACGGAGCCATCACTTTCGTAAAGCTTAAGCTTCATGGATTCGTCCCATAATTCCAAGTTAATCAAATCTTGGATTAGATGCTTGTTAATCACGACGAATTCCCCGCCAAGAGTATTCCTTTTGTAAAGGTTGCTTGTAAACGGCTCGAAGCATTCGTTATTCCCTAGTATCTGGGCCGTTGATGCTGTCGGCATTGGAGCTAACAGGAGTGAGTTTCTTGCTCCGTGTTTGAGTAGCTTTTTTTTCAAAGCCTCCCAGTCCCAGCTTTCGGAAGGTTCTTGCTTCCATAGATCAAATTGAAACTTGCCCTCGGAAAGGGGTGACCCCTTAAAAGAATCGTAGGGGCCATGTTTTTTAGCTAAGTCAATAGACGCTCGCATTGCCCCGTGGTAAATGGCTGCAAAAATTTCTTTATTTAAACTCGCGGCCTCATCAGATTCGAATGGGTAACCTAGCATGGCAAACGTATCCGCCAGACCTTGAACCCCGATCCCAATTGGTCTATGACGAAGGTTCGATTTTTCTGCTTCTTTCGTCGGGTAAAAGGTAACGTCAATCACCCTGTTCAAATTTAGGGCAACTTGATAGGCTACGCCCTCTAGCTCTTCAAAATTAAAGGTTCTCTTAGACTTGTCTTGAGACCGAACCTGCCCGCTTGGAACCTCCACTAATTTATTAAGGACAATGCTCGCTAGGTTACAAACAGCTTGCTCTTTGTGGTCAGAGAACTCAATTATCTCGGTACATAAATTGCTAGACTTTATTGTCCCTACGTTTTTCTGGTTCGATTTATTATTTGCTGCATCTTTATATAAAATGTACGGCGTTCCTGTCTCCATTTGAGCTTTTAAAATCTCCGTCCACAAGTCTCGCGCCTTAACTTTCTTTTTGGCTAACCCTTCTTCCTCGTACTTAAGGTATAGCTTTGTAAATTTCTTCCCTTTCGGGGTGTCAAACATGTCCGAAAGATTCGGGGCCTCGTTGGGGCAAAATAGACTCCACTCCTCATCGTTCTTGACTCTTTCCATGAACAAGTCGGGAATCCAAAGTGCCAAAAATAAATCCCTAGCCCTCATCTCTTCTTTCCCGTGGTTTTTTCTAAGCTCTACGAACTCAAAAATATCCGAATGCCACGGCTCAAGGTATATGGCAAAAGACCCCTTGCGTTTGCCTCCTTGATTTATCCATCGAGCAACCTCGTTATAGGTTCTCATCATGGGTATAAGGCCGTCAGATTGCCCTCCTGTGCCTTTAATGAAGCTGCCCTTAGCTCTCACATTGTGAACATGCAAACCGATCCCTCCAGCCCATTTTGATATATGAGCAACGTCCTTAAGCGTATCAAATAATCCATCAATACTGTCCGACTTATTCCCTATAAGGAAGCACGAAGCAAGCTGGTTGCATGGGGTTCCAGAATTAAACAAGGTAGGGGTTGCGTGTGTGAACATCCCCTCTGAAAGCATGTCGTATGTTTTTTGTACGTTGTCCCAATCGTCGCCCCAAATACCCAAAGCTACCCTCATGTACATGTATTGTGGGCATTCAGCTATTTCTCCACCGACCTTTAAAAGGTAGCTCCTCTCCAGCGTCTTGAAGCCAAAATAGTCTATATTAAAGTCTCTATCCCCGACGATCAGAGAGTTGATTTTTCGAGCATTATTCTTGATAACCTCGTAAACCTCTTCAGAAATAAATCCATCCTCATAAATTCTTTTCGCATTCTTCGAGAAAGGCTTAACCAAGGACTTGTAAAGCCTCGTTAAAGCAATCCTGGACGCTAAAAAAGAATAGTCTGGGTGGGTAGACGATAGGCTTGCCGCTGTCTCCGCCGCAAGACTGTCTAACTCTGTGGTGGTTATGCCGTCGTACAGGCCAGAGATGGTTTTTTTAACCACCTCCATGTAGTCTACGTGGTCTTGATTAAGGTCATAGGTCTGCTTCTTTATCCTGGCCGTTATTTTATCTAATTTTACGGGCTCTGTGCTGCCGTTACGTTTTAAGACTTCCATTTTTAAAATTCCGCATCAAAGTTTAATTCTGCACTCGCTTTTCCTCCGACGTTTGCCTTTGCATATTCAGCCACCCTTTTCTCAAAAAAGTTTGTTTTGTTTTGCAACGCAATATTTTGCATAAAGTCGAATGGGTTTTGAGTCCCGTATATTTTTTTACATTTCAGGTCCACCAAAAGTCTGTCGGCTACGAACTCAAGATATTGTTTCATCAAGTTGCAATTCATTCCAATTAGGTCAACGGGCAACGAGTCGGTGATGAACTCTTTCTCGATATCTAACGCTAAGGAAATAATTTCCTGAATCCTTTCTTTTGGAACCTTGTTAACCACATGATGGTTGTGGAGGTGACAGGCGAAATCACAATGCAACCCCTCGTCCCTACTAATAAGCTCGTTTGAGAAACTAAAACCAGGAAGCAGCCCCCTTTTCTTTAGCCAAAAAATAGAACAGAAGCTGCCACTAAAAAAAATCCCTTCTACCGCAGCAAACGCAATCAACCTTTCAGCGAAACTCGCGGAGTGAATCCAGTCCAAGGCCCACACTGCCTTTTTCTTTACGCAGGGAATCTCATCTACCGCATTGAAATATTTATGCTGCTCGGCGGGGTCTTTTACGTAAGTGTCGATCAATAAAGAGTACATCTCGCTGTGGATATTCTCCATCATGATTTGGAAGCCGTAAAAAAATTTAGCTTCTGGATACTGAACCTCGTTAACAAAATTTTCTGCAAGATTTTCATTAACTATCCCGTCGGAAGCAGCGAAAAAAGCGAGCACGTTATTGATGAAATGTTTCTCCCCGGGCTCTAGCGAGTCGTATTGTTCTAGGTCGTCCGAAAGGTCAACCTCTTCCGCTGTCCAGAAGCTCGCCTCTGCTTTTTTATAAAAATCCCAGATGTCTGGGTGTTTAATTGGGAAAACAACGAAACGGTTCGGGTTGTTTGTAAGGATAGGTTCTTCCATTTGTTGGAAGAATCATATCACAACCTTACTCAAAGAGAAGAAAAAAAGCCCGATGAGTCTCTTTTATTTTAAGCCTTCCTTCCACATCTTAAGAATCTCCATAGAGACGGTATCGATTAGGTCGTCCGCCTTACTGTCCATTAATGATTTCATGTCAAGCCTATCGGACAGCCTCTGATCAAGGTTGAACCCCTCCTCGATGACGAGAAAAAGCTCAAGCAGGGCAATGGAGTCCACGTCCAGCTCCTTCAGCACCGAGCCCCCGAAAGCATCGTTAAGCTCGTGATCTTCAAAAGCGTAGTGGTCTTTTAGGAGCCCGAGCAAGCGTTGTTTGACATCTTCAAGTCTCATATATCAAGAAATAGTTTCTCTTCAGAGAAGAATTTGATTTTTTTGGTTTTTAAAACTTCTTTCATTGTGCCGATCAGTGAGTTGTGCTGGTTTTGCGTGATGAATGTAACGTAGTAGTCCTCAACCATCTTTCTTCTCTCTTTAAGCTTGCATCTGCAACCAGAGGTAATCGTGTCCACGGCAGAAAGCACCGAGTCTATCGCTGGGTGAGCCCACTCATCAAAGCTGTCTCTATTATCACGGAAGAAGTCCCTTAAGTCAAAGCAAGAATGAAACGCATATTCCTCTTTCTCGGAATCAAGATACTCTTTCACGTCGGGCGATATATTTTGACCTAACGTTTCCTTGGTCTCTGGCGGGGCGAAATCAGCAAGCTCGGCCCCGGCTTCTATTTTTTCCATAATCTCCCGAGATTCTTTGGCTCCCTCTTCTTCTTTCTTCTTCCGCTCTTCCTCAATAATATCTATGCCCTCCTTTGTCTCTTGTAAAATTTCATCTGAAAAAACCTCGCTGACATCTTTTAGGGGCTCGGGTCGCTCGGCAGCCGCCTCCGACTCCTCCTCCATAATTCTTCCCAGAGAATTCTCGGGAGCCATAAGCTCCTCCTTCATGTCCTCTGCGTTTATTTGTCTTAGAATTCTATCTATAGCTGGGTGATTGGCCATTTTATCCGTCCGATGTTTTAACTAGGGTCTTTAACGCGAAGAATGCCGTCCACGAGAACAGTATCTCCATGAATATTATAGGGAAAGACATGGTTTCATTATACAAAAAAGAAGTCAACGGAGCAATCCATACGATTAAGCACACTGGGCAAGTTATCAGCTTGATGAAGAACGAGCCGGGGGCATCCATTAGTAAAAAGGTATGATAGTCAACCATGGGCATCCGCTCTTTTTTCTCCTTGTATTTAGCTAGGCCAAACATCACCCCCCCTAAATTAAAGGTGTCGCAATAATCAACAAAAGCCTCCGTCTCAAACCAAATGTACATCAAGACAACCGTTATGAAGGTGGGGTGTAGTATTTCCATATCAATCAAACTTTAGCATATCTATATTGTAGAAACTAAAAATATCTTTAGCCGCTTGGTCATTTTCGTACTCTTCATGATATAGGACCTCCTTAACTCCGTAAGCTGCTATCATGGTGGCGCAATAAGAGCAAGGCAAAAGCGTGACAGTCAGCAACTCGACCTCACCCCTCTTACACAAAGAAAGGCAGTTCGTCTCCGCGTGGATCATGTATTGCCGACGAGAGTCTCTGTCCCTCCAGAAGCCCTCTGGCGCATCCCTGCCTGAAGCCAGCCCGTTGTAGCCAAGGCCAACTACCATTTTGTCTTTATTAAGGGCACAAGCACCCACCTTCCTATAGGGGTCTTCGCTTCTCTTCGCCGCTGCAAAAGCCAGAAGCATGGAGTATTCGTACCAATCTATTCTCTCTTCTTCTGACATCGTGGAAGCACAATATTAAACTTATGCCCAAAAGTCAACTTTCTTTACGAAAAAATGACAATTCTCAATACAATAAATATGACAGTTTTCGAAGCTTACAGTAAACTCTGGGAATTTTTCAAGGAAAGCGATTCCTTTATTATGGAGGAAGACTTCCGAAAGATCACACTCATAACAGAGTTTCCAGCGAGAGACAAGGGGGCGGTCCAGTGTGCGTTAGACGATTGGTGCAAAAGTGAGCTTCTCACTCGCCAGCAACAGACGACTTGGAACAAGGAGTTGAAAGACAGCGAGACTAAGGTAATTTACATACTAAAGAAGCCTTTGGATTCCAACTCGCAAAGCATTGATGTCACCGCTCAAATGGCAAGCTACATATCAAGAGAAATCAACTGTTTCTGCGAACTCATTGAAGATAAAAGCGATTGGAGCGACCCCGCCGACCTTAACTCAAAAGACGTACTTAACGTCCTTCACATCCTGAACTTCTACAAGGAAAAATACAAGGAAGAGGCTGGCTTGGACGACGATGAAAAAAATAGTTGACGACAATCAAGATGCTGTTATCCTTAGTCCGTCCAAAAAGAGGGTGGCCCTCTTTAAGCTCGCGGAGAGAAATCTGAAGAGTTTTCCTAAGATAGCTGAAGCAAAGTAAGCGTGGCAGTTAGCCTACTGCCGAATCAAGGGACGGCTGATTACAAACTGCATGTAATCAAAAGACACTTGGTTAAGTGCCAAGGTTTACCCCATCGTTAGCGAAAGCTAGGTGGCCTAACGTAAGCGGAGTTTTCTGTGGTACGGTCTCTCCCGCCAAAAAAACGGTAGTTAGGCTCAGTTTTAAACTGATTTGCAGCGTGTCGTGGAACAACCCATCCATTTTAAAAACATAGGGCTTCAAAGAAAAAGCAGCACACGCTACACAGCATCCCCCCTTCGGTGGGGGGTGTTGTGTTTATGCTTAAAGAAAAAATTACCACACCATCTTTTAGCTTTAACTAATCCCGTAACCGTAATAGTATACTTAAGATGATCATAGGCTTATCTGGTGTTGCGGGAGCAGGAAAAGATTTATTCTTCAGTTTGCTTTCCGAAAAATTGAATTGTCAAAAGTTCTCCCTCGCGGACGCGCTGAAAGAAGAGGTTGCTCCGTTTTTAGAGGATCAATATGGTGTCAACCCACTAACCTGTACTCGCGAAGAAAAGGATTCGATTCGCCCCCTTCTGGTGTTCCACGGAGCATTTAAGAGAAACCTTTCTGAGGGTCGCCACTGGATTAATAAATTAAATAAAGAAATAAAAAATAATCTAGCTAGTTCAGTCGTCGTAATTACAGATATAAGATATGACGACTTTCCCAAAGACGAGGTTTACTGGCTGAAGGAGGAGCTGGGCGGGCTCCTTGTTCATATTTCTATGTATGAACACATTGACCGTGGCTTCACTAGCTACAACCACTACAGAAAGCCAATAAACGAAGAGGAGCGAAGGAACGACCCCTTGATAGAAGCTCAGGCGGACTACACTGTTGAGTGGGAAAGAGCTAAAGGAGATATAGACAGACAACTTGACCCCCATATAGATGCCTTCATTACGTGGCTCAATAGAAAAGAAAACGGACTCTCAGCTTACGAAAAGGCTGAAAATACACGGGTGTGAAGATAGTTTTCTGGAGCTTTGCCGAAGATATGAGAATGTATACTACAAAATCTGCCAAAAATACAAATACGCCCTGATAAAGTCAGGCGTACAGCCAGAAGATGTGTACGCTGAAAAAGATTTAATAGTATTAAAGTGTGCTCAGTCATTCGATCCATCAAGGAAAACAAAATTTTCAACGTGGCTAGGTAATTATGCTAAATTTACGTGCTTGAACTATGTAAATTCAAAAAAATATATATTTAACGCTGACACAGAAGAGCTTCACGATTTCATAGAAGATAGCCAATTTGCCCCCGACCACACCAATAACCTGTCAGAAGAGTTTGAGATAATGCTATCGACACTAGATGATCTGAAAGACTCTAGGATAAAAAAAATCTTTCGCATGAGATATTTTTACGATACAAAAAAAGATGGAACTTGGAAAAACATATCAGAAAGCCTCAGTATGAGCATACAAACCGCGATCAACCTACACAAGAAGGGGCTCGGTATCTTAAAAAATAGACTTAAAGGAAAAATAAACATTGACACGTTTCCAGAACAATAGTATTATCCCTACGATATGACTGAACAAAACTCAGAACAAAACGAATGGGCAAAGCGCGAAATAGGTGCTTTGTGGGTAAAAGAGAGTCCGAACCAGAAATATTTTTCTGGTCACTTCACTGATGGTGATGACAACAAAGTGAAGGTGGTTATCTTCACCAACAAACATAAGAAAAAGGATACTCATCCCGACTACAGGGTCTACAAGTCTACTGACCCCACCAACTCAAACAATACGCAAAACGAGACGGTTAAGCAGCCCGTGATAGAAGCAACCACCGTTGTGGAAGAAGAGTTAATCTAACGCCCCTAACGACCTATTAAATGAGTTCCATAGCGTTTAACGTACCTATAAACTCCGTTTCATTCGGGCAAATCTCAACTCTCCTGCTCAAGACTTATCATAAAAAAGTCTTGTCAGGGGAGGATTTGCCTGACTTGAAGCTGTTTCCCCTTGGCGGTCAGGTTGATCTTTCTACCCAGCAAAAAGATGACCTATTCGAGTTATGGCTTCAGAAAAGGACGGCTGACGCATTAGAGAATCATTCGAGAGACACCCCCATCCTTAAACTGTGGCATTTAATGGGCTCAATGGAGTCCTTCTCAAAGGACCAGTCCCTCCTGTCCTTTTACGAATTAGATTCGCCCACGAAAACAGAATTAAACATAGCTAAAAATAATAAAACCTTTTTTACTTCAAAATATACCTGCGATGTTTTTAGAAGCTCTGGTGCGGATTGCGAATATATCCCCTTAGCTTTTGATGACTTTAATTTTAAGGCTACAGATAAAAAATATTTCGATGATGACAGGATAGTCTTCAGCTTGGTGGGCAAAATGGAAAAGCGCAAGAGACACGATAAGGTCTTGAAGGCTTGGGCTAAAAAATGGGGCAACAACAAAAAGTATACCCTGCACTGTGCGCTTTATAATCACTTCCTAAACCCCGAACAAAACAACGGCTTCGTTCATAACGCTCTTGATGGGGAAAACTATTTCAATATCAACTTCCTAAATTACATGGGTGAAAACGAAGTATATAACGACTTCCTGAATTCCGCCCACATTGTTATAGGTATGTCAGGTGGAGAGGGGTGGGGGTTACCAGAATTCCACTCCATTGGGATCGGGAAACACGGAGTAATAATGAATGCTCATGGATACAAGGGGTGGGCGAACGAAAAGAACGCAACACTGGTAGAGCCCAGCGGGAAAATAGACTCCACGGACGGCGTGTTCTTCCACAAAGGCGGAAACCATAACCAAGGGCAAATCTTTGATTTTGATGAGGACGATTTCATCTCCGCCTGTGAAGAGACTATTAAGAAAGTTGAAAGCAACCCCCTAAACGAGGAGGGCGTGAAGCTGCAAGAAGAATTCACAAAAGAAAAACTATTAAATAATATCCTATCCAAGCTATGACACCAGAAATATCAATAAGAACATTTACCGACGACCAGTACATCTTAGATAAGGTGTTTTACGCCAACAACTACAGGCTAAAAACGTTACCCGAAAAAGAAAAAGTTACTGTTCTGGATATTGGTGCTCACATAGGAACCTTCTCCCTTCTTTGTTTGATGCGCGGGGCCGACAAGGTTTACTCGGTGGAGCCTTTCGGTGACAGCTACAGGGTAATGAGTAAAAATCTCGAAGCTTTCAGTGACAAGGCTTCCCTGTTAAGGCTGGGGGTTTACACTGAAACAAGATTCGCTCAACTCGAATACCCAAAAAACGAAAACAATTTCTTTTACCTTGCTCACGTAGGGCTTCGTTCAGATGAGGATGGTGCTCCTTCGGATTTGAGTTTTTTTGTGACCCTAGATGAGTTGCTAACATCAATTCCCGAAACTGAAATAGACTTAATGAAAATGAGCATCGGGTACGCGGAGGCAGAGATACTAATGTCCTCTGAAAGAGTTAACAAATGCAACTTTGTATGCCTTGAAACCAAGATCAAGGAAGACAAATTAAGCCAACTAGTCGAACACATGAAGAGCGCGGGTTTTCAAGACTCGTTCTTTGCCGAGTCAAAAGAAGTCGAGGGATCATTTCTTCTATTATTTGCTAAAACAAAATGTGAAGAATTATTTAACTTGTACGTTACTGGAACACCAGAAGGCGATAAAGAGGAAGAGCAACAGATGTCAGTGATGACCCAATTCCCTGAAGGTAACCCAGACATTCGAGAAGCGAATAACCCGACACCGTAACCATGCCCGTCTACGTCTTTCGACACCCAAAAACAGAGGAGCTAATGGAGGTTGTTCAGCGAATGAACGAGCCCCACTCTTTTGTGGGTGAAGACGGTATCGAGTGGGTTAGGGTTTGGTCAAACCCAAATATGGCCGTAAACAATAGCCTTATCGACGCTGACACAACTTGTGAAGATTTCGTAAGAAAGACGAAGGATAAAAACTATAATCTAGGAGAGATGTGGGACTTGTCCGCGCAACTTAGCGAGAAAAGAAAAAGGACAAGAGGAGTAGATCATGTCAAAGAAGAAGCAAAGAAAACATACTCAAAAAAATGTAAAGGAAAGGGACACCCCCATGCAAACTGAAGAACAGAAAAAGGAGGAGTCCGAGCCGCTGGGAAAAATCTTACCCCAAGAAAAACCTAACGAGCCCTACATCCCCCCCACGGTCCCACCCGGAACCCACCGCATGATAGGAGCCCTTGAGCCTAAACCCCTTATCGGTGACCCTAGCCGCCCGCTTGGCGCATCCACGTCCTTGCCTAATTGCTACGATAAAATGGAGGTAAGACAATCTCCGCTGGAAGGGTTCGGTGTTTTTGCAACTGAGTCGATAAAGCATGGGGAAATCTTGGAGGAAGTGCCTGTTATTTTATGGCCTCGGATACAGGGCGTAACCGACAAGTTGTACCACATTCTAAAGGACGAAAGCTTTATATCCGAAGAGGAATTACACCGCGAAGAAGTAAAGCAAATGTTTGGTTTTAAGCACCCAAGTAAGTATTACTTTAAGTGGTTTCCGCCCAACACCCCCGCAGAAAAGAGGACAGGCAACAGTTATCAATGCCTACCTCTCGGCTATGGTCCCATATACAATTCAGCAAACGGATTAAATAACGCCTCATGGGAGGTCAAGGAAAAGACGATGCTCTTTAGGGCGTTAACAGACATCGAACCAGAGGATGAAATCTTCACCTTCTATGGCTACATGGTTTGCGAAACTGGGGAAACCTTTAACACTGATGAAGTGTTCGGTTTTGGTCTGGAGTATGCAGCCATAGGCGAAAGCGGGCAACTCGGAATACTTTTAAGAAATCTTAGGTTCGCCACTGAAGCAGAAAAAACCATGCGCTATAAGGAGGCTGGGGTAGTACAAATCCTCGAAAGCCTTCAGGCTTCCCACGGAAGGATAAAGATCAAACGAATATCAGTTATCGACGACGGAGAGGAAAAGCACTCCTTCGATTTTCCAGAGCCATCAGCGGGATTCGGCCTGAAGTTCACTTTCATGAAATTGAAGGAGTTCAAGCAGACTAGGTTTAATACGATTAAGTTTAAAATTAGCTACGTTGATATCAAGACGAAGAAAGAGGTAGAAAAAGATGTGTTATTCGTGAACCATAATGGCTAATGAACATAAGCGTCAGACTAGAAGGTGGGCTAGGCGATCATTTGCTTGCTAACAGATTTGTTCCAGCGATACTAGACAAGTACCCGTCGGCCAAAATAACGGCTTACTCCGACACGGAAGGTAACACCTTTCAAAAAGAAGGAATCCTTTGTGCTTACCATTATCTTTACGAAGATATAAAGGTAATACAAAATAAAAAACACAAAGAGTTCTGGGTAGACTGTCAATTTGGTGAAGACAATTACTACGGTGCTCTAGAAAATGTCCCAGACGAAATCGTCAAGGAGATGAAATCCTATGACAAATTCTACGATCTTCATATAGACTCCCTAAAATGGATGCAGCATGATTATGATTGGTTGAGGTATTTTTATTTCTTCCCTAAGCCAAAGATATCAGAAACATACGAGGAGAATTTACCGGACGAATTCATTACGCTCCACCTCGTTTCTGAAACCTCCGTTGGACACAGGCTGGAAGACTGGTACGTGACCCGCCTTGTCGGCGAGTTATCCAAGACTCTTCCCTGCGTTATCATTTCGACCCCTGAAACAAATCACTTTTATGAAAAATGTTTAAGCGACAACGTTAAGCTAATTAACACAACCGTTAGCAAAGCTTTCGACATAATAACTAAATCAAAATTAATGGTTTCCACCGACTCTGGTTTTCGGTGTCTGGCCTATGGAGCTAATGTGCCGACGCTGACTTTCTCGTCTCACTCCGACAAACCGCACCAATCAATCCCTTCTCATCAAATAAGGTGGCTGCCTTTTCCTCACCATTCTTTCCCTTTAAATTTTGATGCTGTTTACGTGGCTCAAGTAGCGGAGAGAATCCTTAAAGACGGAGGTTACTCCCTGCTGCCTTACATTACAGATATAGACACCCAACTAGTGAGAAGAAAATACACGGTCAACGAAGAAAAAACCAAACGGTAAGCCGCATGAGCTTAGGCATCATAACCCCAAACAACGTTAGCGGAGACGCTCTCCAGTTCGCCTGTATACCGGAGAATTTTTACCGAACGCACGGTGAGAAACTCGTGGATGTTTCGAAAAGTTTTGTCTGGGATCATAATCCATTTGTTGTACGAGACAAACAGGCAGACAAAATTATAGACCTTTGGAACTATGATTTCCCGCACAACCCAGACTGGAGTGACCCCTTCTTATCAAAATCAGAGAGATGGTGTGCCGCCTTGGACATGAAGATGTTCCTACGCCACCCCCGATTGTATATCTACGAAGATATCCCGCAAGATTTTAAACCACCGATGGTGACAGTTCACTGCACCGGCAAAAGCAGGGGGAGCTTGTCTGACGAAATTATAGAAACTATCCGTCAGAAATACGAGAAATGGACCATCATGCAAGTCGGCGGCTCGTCAGATAAAGCGACACCATTTATAGATTTTAGGGGGGCGAACTTTTGGGAAAGTGCTAAAGTGATTGCGAGCAGTCAAATTTTTATTGGCCTTGACTCAGCCATGTATCATGTGGCAAGGTGCTATCCACGGGTCAGAAAAAAGGTCATTATCCAAGACAGCCACTTCGATAAAGATCAGTTAAAGAAGTTCCACCCATTTAGGGAGGGCTTTGACGATTGGATTGATTTTGATTCTGAGTACTTTAACGAGTTTGATTACGACATTGGAATAACAAACGCACTGCACAAGATATGATTGTCGATTGTTTCTCATTCTTTAACGAGCTGGAGCTTTTAGAAATAAGACTTAACATCCTTGACCCTTACGTGGATAATTTTGTCTTAGTGGAAGCAGCTAAAACCCAGACCCTAAAAGATAAGCCCTTCGTATTTGAAGAGAATAAAGAAAAATTTAATAAGTTTTTAAATAAAATAGTTCACGTTAAACTAGAAAAGGACTCTTGCCCTGTGGGTGATTTCCGACAAGTTAATGATGACTGGGGAATGGAGAATTTTCAAAGGAACGGAGCGACCATAGGGGTTGAGTCCTTGAACTTGAAAGGCGATGATGTTATACTTATATCAGACTTAGACGAGATACCAAATTTGACAGAGCTAGAAGCAAATACGAAAAAAATAAAACACGAGACAATAACCTCCTTCACCCAAAATACATTTTCTTATTTCCTGAACATGCAATGCTATGACGTGAAAGAGGAGACTGAGGTGAAAAAAACATCAAGACATAGCTTAGGGGTAACAAGGGCAGCCCTAAGAATGTACTCTCCGCAAGAGCTGTGGAGCGTAAGAAACACCACATCCAACCACTCCACACCAAGGGGCTGGCACTTCAGCTTTATGGGTGGCCCCGAAAAAGTAAGAGAAAAATCACTGTCCTGCATCGAGCCCTTCGACAAATCAGACGTACCATCCGAAGAAGAAATGGAAAAGATTTTTAATAGAAGAGTCTTCGAGGAGGGGTTTTGGAACATAAACCACCCGGACGACAACTCAGTTAAAGTAAAAAAAATAGAAGACGAAAACGTATTACCAGAATATGTGAGAAACAATAAAGATAAATACACCAAACTATTTTGCTAACCATGGGAAACGAAACAAATAAATCATACGAATACAGGGTAAAAAAGGGATACGGCAACTTTTTCCAGGGTCGAGGCCTGGACATAGGTTGCGGGAAAGCCCCCCTTTCTCAAACAATTTTTAACGGGATAACCGAACTGGTTGAGTACGACAACGAAGAGGGGACCGAGCTTATAAACGACGGCAACACCTGCTCCAACCTAGAAGATGACTCTTTTGACTTCGTGTATAGCTCCCACTGCCTGGAACACATGGACGATCCATATGGCTCCTTCAGGCACTGGATCAGGGTTTGCAAGCCGGGGGGGATACTTTTCACCAGTGTCCCTCACGAAATCCTTTACGAAAAATGTATGTGGCCGAGTCAATTTGCCCCGCATTACTCTTCATGGACTCTCGAATGGGAATCTGACTTACCAAAAAGCGTAAACGTCTTAAAGTTTATCGAGAAGTTCGAGCAAGAGGGGCTCGTTGAAAAAGTATTGGCAGAGACGGTCTTGGAAAATTTTAGTTTCCGCAACTTTCATCAAGACCAGACTCTCGGTTTGGCGATATGCCAAATTGATTTTGTAGTTAGAAAAAAATGACAGTCTTCACGAATGGCTGCTTTGATATTTTGCACAGGGGTCACATAGAACTCTTGAAATATTGCGATAGTCTAGTTTGTAGCGGCTGCTACCTTGGCGGAAAGGTTGTTGTAGGCTTAAATTCAGACAGTAGCGTCAGGAAACTTAAGGGCAAGAATAGGCCCATAAACAGCCAAAAGGATAGGAAATACGTTCTTCAAAGCTTGAAATTCGTGGATGAAGTCTTGATCTTTGAAGAAGATACTCCTTATGAGTTGATAAAAAAAGTCAAACCAGACATAGTAGTCAAGGGTGGAGACTATAAAAAAGAAGACGTAGTGGGGAATGACCTCTGTGAGGTGAAAATTTTTAATTACAAAGAGGGATACTCAACTACAAATTTATTATCGAAGGAACAAGCATGATAGACGGTTACGAAAAATTCAGGTCTGGAGTCATTAAGCAGACAGAGCCCACCCCCCCAACTTACGACGAGGAATACGCTGTAAGGTACAGCAATAGTCTTGGAGGGCAAGAGGATGAACTATCTTGTCTGCGATTGGGTCTCCTTTTAGGGGTCATCAACCAACCGATAGTTAAGCTTTTGGATGTAGGCTACGGCGTGGGTAATTTTTTAGAAAGATGCTCCACAGTCGTTAAAGACTGCTATGGTTTTGATATCGGCCCAGCCTACCCCTTGCCACCGAAATCGAATATCAAATCTGTGAGTAATGCTACGGGCGCATACTATGACGTTGTTACTTTCCACAACAGTCTGGAACACATGACTGATTTAGATTTTCTTGAGAAGATACAGTGTAAATACCTACTTATAACGACCCCTTGGTGTCATTACTTTTCAGAAGAGTGGTTCGAAAATTGGAAACACAGAAAACCCAACGAACACATCTGGCATTTTAACGACGAAACACTTACTAGGTTTATGCTGAGACAAGGGTACACCGTAATCCATTACTCGAACATAGAAGACACTATAAGGGGAGAAAAAGTCGGGTACGCAAGCTATCTAACTGCTGTTTTTAAGAAAGGCTAAATGGCGAACGTTATTATCACGGGTATTCTTGGGCAAGACGGCTCGAACATGGCCGAGTTCTTGTTGAAGAATTCCAGGCACAAGATATACGGCATGATGCGCCGAAGTGCTACGCCGAATTTCAGAAACATAGAAACATTTTCCAAATCTTCCCGCTTCGAGTTGGTTGATGGAGACCTTACTGATGAAATTTCCATAAACAGATTAGTGAAAAAGATAAAGCCTCAGTATTTTATTAATTTTGGTGCTAATTCTTTTGTCGGGTGCAGCTGGGATATGCCGCTCCAAATTTTTGAGACGAATGCTCTTGGGGTGATAAGATGCTTGGAGGCCATAAAAATATATAAGCCAAATTGTAGATTTTATAGCGCGGGGAGCAGCGAAGAGTTTGGGAATGTTGACTACTGTCCTCAAGACATCTTGCACCCACTAAAACCTAGGAGCCCATACGGAGCCTCAAAATGCACGGCAAGACATGTGGTTAAAGTCTACAGGGAAAGCTACGGAATCTTTGCTGTCCACGGGATATTATTTAATCACGAAGGCATCAGGCGGGGGGAAGAATTCGTTACAAGAAAGATCACGAAAGGAGTCGCTCGCATTTACCACGAAATGAAAGATGTGGATAAGTGGAGGAGCCGTCACGGTACACTTCCTGAATTTGACCCGATAGAGCTCGGGAATCTTGATGCCAAAAGAGACTGGAGTGATAGTGAGGATTTCGTAAGGGGGGTATGGTTAATGCTAAGGCAAAAAAAGCCCAAAGATTATATTCTCGCCAGCGGAGAAGCTCATTCAATCAGAGAGTTCGTTGAGGAGGCTTTTGGCTGTGCTGGCATAGACGCTAAGTGGGTTGGCAAGGATCAAAGCTCAGTCTTTCTTCACTCCTACCAGAAAGACTCAATTCCCTTAGTAAAAGTTAACCCAGAGTTCTACAGGCCAGCAGAGGTGGAACTTTTGGTGGGCGATTCCGCTCCGATTAGAAAGGAGTTAAAATGGAAACCCAAAACGAACTTTAAGGGGCTCGTTCAAAAGATGGTAAAGCACGACATAAAAAAACCTTGACTTTTTTCTAGGTCTCCGTTACACTCTTATTGTGATTTATGAGAGAGAAAGGTACATCTGCCCCCAAAGGATTTTATCATTTCATGGTAAACAAATTCCTCAAGAATGTAGACGGCTTCACAAAGGGTAAGTGGGCAAAGGAAATTAAATTAGCAAAAAAACTTTTTAATTCCTGTCCTGATGTACGTTTCTGGAATCAAGTAGAGCTTGATTTCAAATTGAATTCTCTAGCATGGCTCCTAAGCGACGAAGGGAAGTATGCATTGAGAGTTAGGGGGAAAATGATGAAGTATTCCCCTAAAAAACCGAAAGAATACAAGACGCAAGAGAGAAGGATCGGGAAAAAGAGCTACGCGAAAAGAAAGAAAACCCTAATAGAAATTTTAAATGAGTCAAAAAAGAATTAATTCGCTCCTCCAAGACAAGAGGTTCAAGGGAGACCACTACAACGACCTCGAAAGGGTTGATTGGAAGTGCAGCACAGGAAGCTTACAGCTAGACCTTTTCTTAGACGGGGGGATACGTCCAGGTATATTTAGGATGTCGGGAGAGCCAGAGAGCGGGAAGACCAGCTTCGCCCTGAACTTGGCTAAAGTTTTCCAAGAAACAATCCCGAACGGTTTCGTTTTTTATATAAATGCCGAGGGACGACTTACCCCAGAGCTTGTTGAACGCTCAGGGATTGACCAAAGCGAAAATAAATGGTGCTGCTTTGATTCAAACATACTAGAGACATCAATGGGGATGATTAAGGAGCTCATCACCGAGAACAGCAAGGGAGAAGATAAGGAAACGTATAGGTATTTGTTCGTTATCGACTCTACCGATGCCTTAATTAAAAAAGCAGACCTCGGTAAGAAATTTGACGAAGGCCAAAAGGTAGCTGGATCAGCGGTAGTTTTTTCTCATGTAGGAAAAGCCACGACCTTGCCACTGACAAAGAACGGTCACGCCTTGATCGTGCTCTCTCAAACTCGTTACAAGATGAACATGGGGTCAATGGCTCCGTCGGGAGGAACCACTCAGTCGGGAGGGAAAGCCTTAAATTTTTATAGCTCTTTAATCGCGGAGATTAAGCCCTTGTGGACTAATCTTTATATATGGGAGAACCCAAGTGGAGCATCGATAGATGCGAAAGGTAAAAGAATCGGTCACTATTGCTCGCTAAGATTTACCAAGACTAGGAATGAAAAGACAGGCCAAATTGTAGACGTGCCCATAAAATATGGAGAAATGGGCGGCTCCATCTGGACCGAGTACGAGCTAATAAACCTTTGTCTTCAGTTCGAATTCATCAAGAAAAAGGCCGCTGGGTGGTTTGAGTTTGACAAGGAGCTTGTCGAAGAAATAGGAGACACCGACCTAAAGCCGAAGCACCAAGGGATGAGCAACTTAGTCTCCTACCTTGAAGATAAAGAAAAGGTCACCGAATTTCTGGTGGATAAATTTAAAAAACTTTTATGAGGCTACACAGCGTGACAGGTAGACTAATGAGCCGAAACGTAAGTAAGTACCTCATTGATTGGGATAAAAAATCGAGATCAAAGATACAATTTGCAACAAAACAATTTCTAAAAGAGTACTGGAAGAATCACATTGTCTACGAAGAGTTCCCAGTGTACGGAACAAGACTGAAGGTGGATATACTTAACGCAACCAAGAAGATCGCGGTTGAAGTGAACGGGAAGCAGCATTCGACCTTTAACAAGTTCTTCCATGGCGGCTCTAGGCAGAAATTCCTACAGTCCATAAAGAGGGACTGTAAAAAACTCGACTGGCTAGAGTCGAATGACTTCGAAGTAATAGAAATAGAGCAAGATGAAGTGCCCCAGCTTAGTTATCAGTTGATAGAGGCAAAATGCGGAATTAAAATATGACAAAACTATACTCGTACCAGACAGAGAAGCATGTGTTGGGGGGCTTAATCAATAACCCTCGGATTTTTGCAGATATTGATGTAATTATTTCGGAAAAAGATTTTTATTCAGACGTTCATTCTACAATTTTCTCGTGCATTAAGAGCACCGTTTTTGAAGGTGGGGAAATCGCAAACGTTACCGTCGCCCAGAAGATTAAGAACCTCGGGATTTCCTTTAAAGACGACATCAACATCTTTGATTACATAGATTCTATTTCGTTTACCCAAATATCCCCTAAAGCCACGGTGCAAGCTGCGTGTGATCTAAAGGACAAAAAAATAAGAAGAGATGTGGAAAGGAATGCTGGTAAAATTATCAGCCACCTTGGTAAAACCCTAGATAAGCCCATTTCATCAGTGATAGCTGAATGTGACGAGCTATATGCTGAGAATGTAAACGAATTTTATTCCCTAGACACAAAACCAAGACCCCTGCTAGAGGGTATCATCGAAGAGATTGAGCTAAGGGGGAACGAGCCGACACAAGAGGTGGGGCTTCAGATTCCTTATGAAAATTTTAACAGATTGTTCGGGGGCTTGAGGCCGAAGTGCCTCTACACAATAGTCGCTCGCGCTGGGAATGGCAAAACTACCTTCCTTAGTGACCTAGCCAGAAAAACTGGAGAACTAAACGGGACCAAGACTCTCGTGCTAGACACAGAGATGCCGACACTGGATGTGGAGATGCGGATGTTTGCTTCCATTAGTAAAGTCCCCATGTGGTATCTTGAAACTGGTCAATGGAGCAAGAACAAGGAGCTCTACAAGAAAACCAACGAGGGTTTTGAAAAGGTCAAAAAGTATCTAGAAAAAAAACTAGTTCACCACTACCACGTAGGGGATAAAAATATTGATGAAATTTGCTCAATCGCAAGGAAATGGAAGCTATCCGAGATTGGCAGAGACAAGCCTTGTGTTATAGCTTTTGATTTTCTTGAGATAGGCAGCGACAAGACATCGAATAACTGGGCTGAGTGGCAGATCATGGGTGAAAAAGTCAAGAAGCTCAAACGCCTTGCCATAGAACTTAAAGTTCCCGTGGTTATAGCCATGCAATCTAACCGAGGAGGGGAAGGAAGGAAGCTTGGAGATAATATTGACTCTTCTGTAATCGCTTCGTCTGATCGCGTTCAATGGTTTTCAGATTTTACATTTTTCTTAGCCCAAAAAACTAGAGAAGAAATCCAGTGGGACGGGGAAGAAAGGGGGACTCACATGCTCGTTAACCTAAAAGCAAGATACCAGGGGCGACACGCGATGGGTCATCAAGATTTAGTTAGAAGAAGAGACCCGAATGGTAACGAAAAATTTTACAACAATTACATCAACCTTGAAATTGAGAACTTCAACGTTGAAGAAAGAGGAACCCTTCACGACATAGCAGACGAAGAGAGGATGCAACTAAGCTCAGAAGACAGGAACGCCAACGATGGGGAGCTACTATGATAAGTGAAAAAATAGAAGAAATTCTGGTAGAAATCGGCTATGAACTGCTTGATAGAGGCGACAGCTTCAGGGCAAGACCCCTTTACCGCGACTCAGACAGCCCCGATGTCCTTTCTATTGATAAAGATTCTGGCGTTTGGTACGACCACAAAGAAAGACGTGGCGGAAAATTTGAAGAACTTGTACGAATTTCGTTAAGCCAAGAAGATATAACAGAAACAAAAGAATGGATTAAGTCTAGGCTACCGGACGGTTCGCCCCATACCAGCAACCGACCAAAACCGAAAGTAGATTCTGTCAAAAAATACCCGAAGGAGCTACTACTTAAGCTAAGTAAAGACCATTCTTACTGGGAGTCGAGAGGCGTTTCAATTGAAGCCACGGAGACCTTCAATGGGGGCGTGGCATCAGAAGGCCAGATGAAAAATCGATATGTCTTTCCTATTTTTAATTCCAGAGATGAGATAGTCGGATTTAGCGGTAGATACGTGAACAAAATACCTGAAGATTTCAAAATCGCGAAATGGAAACACATAGGGTCAGTATCTAATTGGTGCTTTCCCGTTAAGTACAACCTAAAACAAATACAATCTAAAAAAGAAGTAATCCTTGTCGAAAGCATTGGAGATATGCTCGCTCTGTGGGACGCTGGGGTCGAAAACACGATTGTTACTTTTGGCCTTACCGTAAGTAAGTCGATAACGACCCTCTTAATTAAGCTAGACGTAAAGAAAATTTTTATTTCATTTAACAATGACGACACAGTAAACGGAGCTGGCAACAGGGCGGCCAAAGAAGCCTCTCAAAAATTATATCTCCATTTCGACCCTAGCCAAATTCAAGTAGCGTTACCTAGTAAAAATGATTTCGGTGACATGACTGAGGCCGAAATCAGACAGTGGCACTCTTCCCTTTTTAACTATGCGTAATAAACCCAAAGGAGATTATTTATCCGCGTCACGGATCAAGTCCATGGAGTCTTGCTCTTGGGCTTATTGGTGTAACTATCACCTCAAAATTCCCCAACCACCCAGTGATGCCTTAGCGATGGGTAGCATATGTCACGAGCTTTTTGAAATACTCCAACTTCCAGAGAACAAAGAACATTACGATCTAATAGTCGCGAACAAAACCTTTGAGGCATCTACACTAGCCGAGAAGCATATGCTCGATGGAATTAAAAAGTACGGACTGAACGAAGACCAATATCTCCTAATGAACAAGATGATTCTCGTTGGTCTTAATGAGGATTTCTACGTTGATGGATGCTCCGAGCTCCTAGAGCCAGAATTTAATTTTGATATCACGGGCGAGGATTACGACTATAGAGTTTATGGCCTAATGGACAAGATAGCTGTCTTTAAAAAAGAAAAGATAGTTGAAATCCACGACTATAAAACCAGCAAGAAAAAATTCAAAGGCGATGATCTAGATTCAAATGTCCAAGCCATGATGTATAGCTTGGCGGCAAAAAAACTTTGGCCAAAACTCAAACCCATAGTCAAATTCGTTTTCTTGCGTTTCCCGAAAGCTACCTTACAAAAATTAGAATTTAGCGATGATGCCCTCAAGGGGTTTGAAGCCTACCTTGAAGAATTTTACAAGAAGCTCATAAACTACAATGAAGATTCTGCGGTTTCCAATTTTGCAGCCGACAAACCAAAACCATCTGATGGCGGGTGGGGTGGTTGTCTCAACTGCGGCTTTGCTAAGTACGAGGGTCACCTCAAAAAAGACGGGACTGAAATGTGGGCCTGTCCGTACAAGTTCGGTCGAGTCTACTACGCGATAAAAGACCCGAAGGATAAGGTCAGGAAAACCAGCCTGAATCAAGAAGACTTGAAACCGAAAAAGGGAGAGAAGTTAGTTAAGATGACCTATAAGGGCTGTCCAAAATTTGCTTGACAAAAAACGAGTATATGGTATACTATTCTCCGTGACCGCAACAATTCCAGTATTCAAGTCTCATTACTCTTTGGGTAGGTCTATACTGACCTTGGGTGCTCCTGGTGGGCAAGCCTCAGACGCGCCCGCCTCTATTTTCGATATCCTTCTAGAAAATAATATAGACGAGCTTTTCCTTGTGGAGGATTCTTTCGGCGGCTTTTTGGAGGCTTACCAAAACAGCAAAGACAACAAAGTAAAACTTAACTTTGGACTTAGGTTGAGCTTCTTGTGTGATATTGGAGAAAAAGACGAGGAAGCCCTTAAGTCTCGTTGTAAGTATATCATTTTTGCCAAGAATACGGAGGGTTATAAAAGATTGATAAAAATTTGGAGCTTCGCTGCCAAAGAGGGGTTCTACTACGTGCCAAACATGGACTTCAAAACCCTAAAAACATTTTGGAATAATGATGACCTGATGTTGTGTGTGCCATTTTATGATTCTTTCTTGCATCGAAATTCCCTAGAGGGTGCAACATGCATACCCGAGTTCGACTTTTGCGACCCCGTGTTTCTGCTAGAAGACAACGATGTCCCATTCGATGACCTCATTAGAGACAGGGTTTTAAATTATATCGAGTCCTCTGGTCATTCCGTACAAAAAATTAAAAGCATTTTCTACAAGAACAGGGATGATTTTTTAGCTTACCTTACCTTTAGATGCATTAACAATAGGTCCAGCCTAGAGAAACCGAATATAGACCACATGTGCAGCGATGAATTCTGCTTCGAAAGCTGGATGGGGGAAACAGGGGGTTCCCATGCGTGAACACCTCCTCCGATTCGATAAGTCTAAGACTTATGTTCTCATAGATTGCGAGACCTTTAATTTGTGCTTAAGTAGTTCCTTCAATCTCCCTTGGCAGATTGCCATGATTAAGGCTGTGGACGGCAAGAAAACTGCCGAGAAAGACTTTTACATTAAGTGGGATACAGACCTTAAAATCGGTGAGGCGGCAGCTAGGATCACCAAATACAGCGAAAGAACGATGGAGAAGAAGGGTATCCCCCCTGAACAAGCCTTCCCGACCATCAAGGATTGGCTTGATAAAGCTGATTGGATCATTGCACATAACATGCTCCACTTCGACCTTTACTTACTCCGAGATTATTACAGGCTTAATAACTGCGATTATAAGAGTATAATGCCTAAGATTTTAGATACAAATGCCCTAGCCAGAGGGTTAAAGATGGGGATGCCCTACAATGAGGGTGAGGGCACTTTACTGGAGTACCAGTACCGAATGGCCAATACACGTAAAAAGGGCGTTAGAACGAACCTGATGGCCTTAGCGAAGGGGTACAAGCTCGACCACGACTACGATAGTCTGCATAATGCTATTGTTGATTTAGAGCTAAACCTAAAAGTATGGAACAAGTTAAAATGGGAAATAGAGATATAGATTTTAAGTCTCACTTTAAAGGCATAGACCTCCCCTTGCACGGGGTACGTTTACCTACTTTCGAGATAGAGGATAAGTACAAAAGAGAGATTGGTGTCAGTGAAGACATTAGCAATTACGATTTCTTGCGTTCATTAGCTAACACTGGATTTAAAAATTTAAAAATAAATAAAAAAGACCCTAATTTTAATGAGTATGTTGATAGGGCTAAGTATGAGTTATCTACTTTAAAAGATTTAGGTTTTGTTGATTATATACTTTTAGTTTGGGATGTAATTAATTACTGCGAACGAAACGATATACCAACGGGCCTTGGCCGTGGCAGTGCAGCGGGGAGCCTTATACTTTACCTGATTGGGGTGACCAAGGTTGACCCGATTAAGTACGGTCTTTATTTCGAGAGGTTTATCTCGAAGATTCGAGCAAAAAAGAAGGTGGTGAAGGGTATAACTTATCTTGATGGCTCCCTAATGTGCGACGTTGATTTGGATATTTGTTACTACAACCGACAAAACGTAATTAAGTATCTGGAAGACAAATTTCAAGGTCGGACATCCAAAATCATTACATTCAACACTCTTAGCGGAAAACTCTGTGTAAAAGAGTGTGGTAAAATCGTAGGGAGTAAAACGGAGCAGGAGATGAACCTTGTCTCATCTATGATACCAAAGGTTTTTGGTAAGGTTATGGACATTTCAGAAGCTTATGACGAGGTAAGCGAGCTACAAGAATGGTGCGATGAGAATAGACGGTCTTATGATATCGCCCTAAAACTGAGGGGCTTAATTAAAAACAAAGGGGTCCACGCTTCCGCCTTGTCCTTGTCATTTGAAGATATGGACGATAGCTGCCCAACAGAACTTTCCTCAGAGAAGGCATCTATCTCTTCTTACGACATGAATTGGACCTCCTTGACCAATGTCAAGTTGGACTTACTGGGCCTAAGGTCTGTATCAGTCATAGATGACGTATGCAAAAGCCTTGGTATCGAAGTTGAAGATGTTGATTTCAATGAAAAGGAAATCTATCGGAACCTTCAAGACCTAAAAACCCCTCACGGTTTATTTCAGATTGAAGCTGACACTAATTACAAGGTTTGCCGAAAGGTAATGCCTAAAAATCTAGAAGAGCTAAGTGCTGTGCTGGCTTTGGCTCGCCCAGGTGCGTTAGCTTTTGTTGACCAGTATGCTAACTACTCAAACAATGGGGTGAAAGAATCCATACACCCATTCTTTGATGACATTTTGGCATCAACAGGTGGTGTCTGCTTGTATCAGGAGCAGATGATGCAGATGGCGAACAAGATCGGCTTCACTCTCGACGAGGCTGAACTGTTGCGTCGTATTGTCGGTAAAAAGAAAAGAGCGGAAGTAAAAAAATGGAAAAAGAAAATCAAGGACAGGGTTAAAGAACAAAATCTCGACCCCGACATCGGAGACATTCTCTGGAAGATTCTCGAAGACTCGGCGAATTACTCCTTCAATAAGTCGCACTCAATTTCTTATGCTGCCTTGTCAGCCTCGACGATCTATCTAAAGTTCAAGTATCCACAGCAATTTTTTCTTAGTTTACTTAAGATGACCCGCCACGAGGGAGACTCTATAAGCGAAATTTCAAAAATCCAAAAGGAGATGGCGAGCTTTAACATAACCTTGCTGCCGCCGAACATCATCAAATCTAAAATGGATTTCTCCATGGAAGGGGAAGACATTAGGTTTGGCCTTATATCTATAAAAGGGATTTCCGATAAGTCTATTCAGAAATTAAATGACTTCAAAAAAGATAGCTCGACGAAACTAGAAGTATTTGAAGCAGCCAAGGAGGCTGGACTTACGGTAAGCATCTTATGCGCTCTGATTCACTCGGGAGCTTTGCAGGGGTTTAAGCAATCTCGATCAAAGGTAGCGTACGAGGCGCAACTTTGGAACGTCTTAACAGAGAGGGAGAAGAGATTATGTTTGGGGCTGGCTGGACAACACAGGGACGACTTGGTTCAAATATTTAAAACCCTACTATCTAAAACCGAGGTCACACAAAAAGGGGTGGTGAAGCCGTGCGTTAAAGAATCTCGTCACGAGACCATTAAGAAAAAGTCTCTTCCATATAAAGCTATTTACGACCAAAACAGCAAGTCAGAAAGCTTCGCGAATTGGTATTATGAAAAACACTTACTGGGATATACATACGGCAAAGCCCTAAAAGATATTTTCATAGAAAAAAGCCCCGATTTAATGGGGCTGGGTGAGGTAAACGAGCAAAGAAAGGGTCGCAAGGTTACCTTCATAGGCACTGTGGTCAGCAAGCCAGCACTAAGGACATCAAAGAATGGGAACCGCTACCTTATCACGGAGGTAGACGACGAAACAGGGAGAGTCAAGGTCATGCTTTTCAATGATAAGGTTGAGATGTGCGAAGATGAGAATAACGGAGTTCTTCCAGAAGATAAAAATATTGTAGTAGTGGTGGGACAGAAGCAGGATGATAATACCATATTTGCTGACAGAATTATTGTGCAGACAAACAAAATCTACACAAAGTATTCTGACATGAAATCAGCAAAGAAAAAATCAAGTTAATCACTAATTATCCCGACCACCCCTTCTTCGCCCCCTTCGCTAGAGTCAGAACCATCTTCCCATAGCGTTTGTTTGGCGGCAGGGACAATCTCGTTCATAACATCCAATACGGATGTACCCTGGGCAACAAAGTAGGAAGTCTTCGGCTGGACGGAGAACTTAATGTCCAAATCTACCCGCCACTCCTTATTTATCGTCGGGTCTAGCACAACACCGTCATAGAAAGCGATATGTTGCGTTAATGCATAGTTTCTTTGGATAAATTCGCTTTGAGCCTTGTCGGGGGTCGGTTGACCTGCTTGAGCGGAGATCATCAGTTCAGTAAGCGGGTACGTTACGGCATCTACCGGGGGTGAACTTTCCCACGATAACGTTCCCCCGTTCCACTGAGACATGTCGCTTCGAGTGGGCCAGATGTACCTGTTGTAGAAGTGAGGTTCTCCCTTAAATAACTCAAAGTAATTCTCTTGGCCTGTGCCCATAATGAACCATTCAAGCTTTCTTACCATCATTCTAGATGGAGCCAAGGAAATATGTTTCATTGGTACTACTTCTTCGTCAGGGGTATACTCGCCATATATATAGTTCCCCGAAGGAAGCTCAACCCCCGGCCTCTTGATTGTCGGCGAGGCGTAATGAGGGTAGTCCAATACATCCCTCAACGGGTCATCACTTTTGTCTTCCAGCACTATACCTTCTGAATAAATGGACGCTTCAGCCGCGCATACATGATCCAACCGGCCCGTTACCATGGCGTTACCACTTTCCTCCATCGAAAAATAAGAATCGTGAGGGAACGCCCCGTAATTTGCGATTTCAAAATTCGAAAGCTTGATCGCGACCCTAGATGTTTCTTTCCAGCCAGATACCCTTAATTTGTTTTGAGGTCCAGATGAACCAGCACTAACTGCCATTCTAGTCCCGTACCGGAGTAGAGTTTCGTATCCCGTGACATTTCCTTGGGCATCTTCTCCCATTTTCCACCCTTCGTCGGATGGTTTTTCGTAAAGTATCCCCTCTTTTTCGTAAATAGCCCCATTATAACTAACCACTTTATGGTCCTGCACCCACCCAGGCTTGAAGAAGTCTATCTGTTTATTTCCTTCCGTTGGAACGGCTGCTCCCTCCTCAAGGCTCCATAACATGCTTGTTCCTGTTATGCGGAACCCTAGGGCTGCGGTAGCCGCATGGGAGTTGAGGGAGCCGCCACCAAATCCCAGGTCATCAAGGAGGTCTCCTGGAGTAGACATCGTGCCGCCCATCAATGCACCGCCCCCAGGATTATCCCCAACGTTAAAGAGATACCCCGAAAGGCAATCGGGTGCTCTGACGTGCATGTCTACTCCTGATGCGTCTAAATTAAACAGCCAAACCCTATTATCCTTGCTCGTGATGAAAGAGCCATCCTCATCGCCTAATTCGAAATTCAGACAGGGATGTTCCGTAAGCCTTACTTCGTGGGGACGTGGTGGACCTGAAACCCCGGTACACGTATCATAGCACTCGGAGATATTTCCGCACCACATGCCTCCCCCCATACCCGCAGTTTCATCCCATCCGCCAATTATCTCTGCACAAGTCGGATCATATTCGCTGTTGTAAAGGATTTCGTGAGTCCCGTGTCGGCCAGTCTCAGCTGTGATTAGGTCACCTGGGCTTCCCGCAACGTAAGAGTTGACGCTCGCGTCATTATAGCCTGACTCAAGTTCGTAAGTAAATTTACTAAACACTGACTGTGGTCTTAAACCCATCCAACGGTCACCGTATATTTGCTTTGGGTGAACCAGTGTTCCCGTGAAGGGCTCATTTTCCCGAGCAAGACCGCCCTGATTATATACGCCCGTTTCCCTCAGATTACTTTGCATGGGCATGAAGTAGATAGGGTCATAGTAATCATAAGCATGCCTCATCTGATCGCCACCGCCCCACTCGTCCAGAGGCAGGTTTGGATCGAATATCTTAAGCCCGTTGCCCCCACAGTCATAGAATACTTCATTGCCGAGACTCAAAGACTTCAACAAGCTAGTCGTATTATTCTCAAGGGTGTTAAGAGTAAATGTGGGTCTAGCGTAAGTGGTTTCCTGTGAGAACGAATATTTCGAGTAAAGATTAAATCCCCCAACTGGAAAATGCAATTGACCATAGGAAGCATTAGAGGTCGTCGTTCCGTACCCGTAAGTTACTCCAGTAGCGTATTGGTTACCCCTATCAAATCGAGTCGGGTGATCGTAGGTTGAAAAATTTCTCCCATTCGCAAGGGCGTAGTTTACTACCTGATCGTGCCATTCGCCTATCCCAGGAACCTTCGTGTACGGTGGGGTGGTTTCCCCTGGTAGAGGCGGCCAGTCTGATGATCTTTCAATTAGCGGTACGTAATTTTCATCAACCAAATTCCACGGGATACCGTGCTGTCCCGAGTTTCCAGTTGTAAAAGATGGCGCAGGTCCGCCTTCTTCGCTTTTTAAAATTTCATCCCAAACGATTGCCCCATCTTCATCTATATACCCACCAGAAACCACGTCTTTTACTAGATATTCTTCTATTTCTACGTCAAATGTTATTTTTTCTGGGAAACCCGTCACGGGGAATTCATCCCGTAACCCCGAAGGGTAGTGGATGTCCAACACAGCTTGAGCGTTGGGATATAAAAACGTGAAATGGGTGCTTGCGTAGGGTCCGTACCAATACCTGGGTGGATTTTCATTCCTTTGTCTGTGCTTTCGCTCCGCCCAATCTCTTTCGTGAGGGAAGATGCCAGAGTCCCACATGATAACGTCATCCCACCAATCGGCTTTGGTATAGCAACCGGCCATTGTGCACATATCCCAATCACAGAGCCCGATTTCCGAATTGTAGAACTCAGTTGGTGCTAGGCCGTCTGGGCAAGTTACCTTTATTCCGTCATCGCATTCGTACTGAGCCATCGGGTCCAGTGTCGTGGTCGTGCACATCTCGTAAGGATCGCAAGTTGTGGTAGTCGCTGATGGGTCAATCGTCGTTGTCGTAGTCGGGTAACAAATCGCATTGCCCGTCCACCCGTTAAAAGGCGGGGCAAAGAGATCGCAACATTTACTCATGTTTGGGTATGGAGATATTGGTCCGTGGTTTATTAGGCAATCTACGCCTTTATACGGAAAATTATAATGGACATCGAACTGACCTGTACCCAACCAATGGTATACCTTCGTTTTGGGTGAGCCTGGGGTTGTTGAGTATCCAGTTCTTAGGTGCAAGCAGTGGACGGATTCCCCCGCGTAGTCTCCCGTATTTATCCATCCAGTGACAAAATCATCCCAGTAATTGTCTCCATGCTGCCCCAGTATGCCTGGTTTAAAGAATTCTTCTACGCCATTTGTATACTTATTAACCTCTTCAGCTATGACACCTGTAATTGTTTTTAGATACGGGTGAGTTATCCCCGTTAGGTTTATGCTATGGTAAGAATATCTTTGTCCCGCATTCAACGACCACTCTGTTTCCGTTGGTATGCCTACACACCCATCCCCCATACCAAAGAACTTATGAGGAGTAATCAGTTCTTGATTGTAATGAAATGGGTCGGGGGGATCAGGGTCATAGGGCAACCAAGGCGTAGATGAAGGCCCGTATTCGCCCCCCCCTTTCCATAAGCCAGAGTATCTTTCGTTTGTTTGAGGGTCTATCCCCGTTCCAACGAAAAAGGACTCTTCTTCTCCTTGGTATTTGTATTGCCTGTCTCCCCCCTCGTTATAGTTGGGTGAAATTTTAGTGCCATGAAAATCTATATTAACGAAACCACCAACCGTCTCGGCCCAGCCTTGCCCATATGCTTCTTTTATTATCGGGAAATTCCAACCGCCAGTCCTGTGGAGATCAAAAGTTCCATAAGGGTCTTCCCAATACCTGTAAGGATTTCCAACGAATAAGCCAATCTTTGTTTGTTGTCGCTTGGTTCTGTTCTGCGTCCACACTTGGGCGTAGACCATCGGCCCGCCATTGAAGTTGTACGATTGGTTTGAATCGTTAGGGTTTGAAAATTGTTGAGGAGGCCCGCATGTTCCATCAACGACTTGGGCGGTGGAAGCATTTTTGAAAGAGAACGCCCTTCTACCTAAGTTTGGGCCGTTTAGCACGGGGTTGGAGTAGTGATCTTTATAAAGGGTGTTATACCTCAGGTCTGTAAATTGTAATGGAGCCATTACGAATCCGGTCCATTCCCATGATCTCAAATCGTCCCAATAATTTACAGAAGCGTCATGGTCTTCCATCCGTAAACTGTGTCTTAAGCTCATGTCCCTTACTGGACCCTCATTCGGGAAGGCTGACGGTGGAGGAGGGGCTGGGTGAATACAGGAAGCCGCAGGTTTGACCCACTCATGTCCATGACTAGTACAGTCCCCTTCGATAAGATGAAGATCATTTGACCGACACCAACCTTCGTCCAAACTGAGCTTACAATGCCAACCTGGGAAGGGAGACCCTTCACCGTTTTCCAGATTATTTATGAAATAATACGGTTCATAATTAGAAGAGTCTGTTATGACGTGATTTGCAGCAGACCCAACTCGGCCCATGGTTGTTATCCATCTACAATCAGCTGGCTCGTAGTAATCCTCTAACCCGTAAGTTAAGTCACCCCCGTAATCCTGCGTTGGGTAAAAATATTTGGTTTTTCCTTGTATGTATTCCGAGTTTACCTTGTCGTAAGTCCCAGAGACTGGAGGAGCTTCCACAAAAGTTCTTTTAAAGGCTGTGCCCGTAATAGGGGTCACGTTTTTTGACTCGTCAACACATGGAAATGAAATTGGGCCAATGTTCATATACCCCGTGACTTTCCCCTGTGGATTTTCTATAGGTACTTCTACATCTTCGCAACTGGGGGTATTGTACCACCACCATTCGTCGTAATGGATTTCCCCTTCAATCTTGTATACTTGGAGTTCTGCATCTTTTTCTAATTGATTATCAACTGGCGACTGGAACACCTCGGTCAAATCTTCAAAACCAAACATTGTCGATCTCGCCTTTGCGGTCTGGGGGCTTAATATATTGATCTCTCGAAATACGGGGGCATAGTTATCCGACATTAACCTTTCTAGGCCACCCGTCCCGAGACCCATCAGAGGGGCGTTTTCGTCGTTGTCAGGCAAAAGATATCTCCTCCGCAAATTAAACCAATTAAAGACAGCCCCATACGCCGCCATACATCCTATAGGTTTTAAATTTTCACCAACAGCGAACCGTGCTGCGAAAATAGAGACAAGAGCTACGGCAAAGGCTCTTTCAAGCTCTTCTCCGTGACCGCCTTCGATAAACCCCTCCACCGCTGAAACCCGTAGCCCGAAAGCCGAGCTCGAGCTAAGTCCCTCGGAGTTCACCAGATTGTCCCATGAGTTGGAAGGTTTCATGCTTGCCAGCCACATCGCCTCCTTAATAACTTGGGTGTCGGTGGCTCTTGCCACCGCGTGATAGACGGCGGCGAAAGCTACCCATGCTTTGTGATGAACCTCATTCATCTCCATTTTCTTGCCAAGAGTAGTCGCGTAGTGACCAAGGGTGAGGGAAGCTGCGTAGCCCAAGATTCTTTTCAAGGATGTTGGGTCATCTTCAAGGTTGCTTGACTGTTCCGCGCCCCCATACCCCTCCTGTGCAAGAGCACTGTAAGCCGAGGAGTTAGGCCCAAGAGCACCTCCTTCCTGCGTTTGCTTAAGCAGGTATTGCATTCTGTCGTATGCGGGTGTACTCATTACCTGTTATACTATAACAAAACGCATCCAACTACAAGACAATCAAAGCAGAAAAAATGACTAGATAATCAGAATCTGACCATTGGTGGCCATCCCGTCCAGTTGCTCCATTAGCGCATTAGTAAGCTGCCCTGGCATACTGCTACTACTTCTTTGCATAATTTCCCCTTCCAATTGGGTCGGGGGCATATTGGGCAGAAACCATGAAACAGCTGTTGCGAAAGTTGACATCATAAATCCACTATCATCCCCGCCACAATTATCGTCGATGTAAGCTTCCATCAAGCCACTCATCGTCGCAACCTGCCCCGCGACTTTGGCGTTGGAGAGAGCTTTCTTGACTAATACGGAAATGGCGTGTGGTTTCAGGTGTGAGAGACTGCCCACCCTACCCGCCGCAGCCAGACCTTTGATTGACCCGGAGCCCGGAATTAGAAAAAACGCCAGCCACTTCGCCATTGCCGCGAATTGTTTAGACATTTCTCCCCCAACTGTAATTTCTTTTGAAAGAGAGTATTGCCCACCCAAGTACGCTGCGTTTGCCATGATATCGCTAGTCATAAATGAGAACTGTGTATCCATTCCTATATGAATTGTCGGAGTCAAATAGTTGCAATGGTCTGCGCCATAAGCGTTACAAGGTGAAACAGATGTGTCCGAGTATCTTTGGGCGGAGGTAACCTTGTCGGGTTGACTGTAAAAAGCACCACCAAGAGTGAGTTCTTCATGAGTCTGGCCTATGATCGCTGGTGTAGCAATCGAGTTGAATACATCCGAATTTGTCTTCCTGCCTCCAGGGGGTAAACCTAGTCCCGCCGCAGCTATTTCAGCTTTTATCCTTCTGTAAGGGGTAGCCCATGGCCCCCTCAACATTCTGACAAACTTCATTGATTTGCTTTTGGTTATAGCGATTTCTTCATCATGAACATCATTAGTTAACTGAGTTAAAAATCTCGAAGGGTTTGCTGCTTTCACCACTGCGCCCGCAACCCCAGAGTCGGCTTGTGCTTTTTGCGCTTGTGGTGATTTATTTGCGTTGAGGGATGACTTTGAGGGTATCTTACTAGCCGCGAGGCCAGCGTTCGGGAGCACTCCGCCAGCGGCATTTGCAACGCCCTTAGGGGGTTCAGCGTCATGTCTACTGGTTTTATATTTTACATAATTATTAATGGTTAATAGCTTGCCACCAGGGAAAAACCCATAATTATACTTCATACTTAGGCAGGGATCGAAACATACTCCTTCTAATAATTGTTTCTCGTTGCAACCATAATGACTGCCATGGTCGAGACCCAATTTTATGGCGTACTTGTACCAATTGCATGGTTCATTACTATTGGAACTATACGAGCGGCGACGAGGCAAATGGGGGGTGTCAACACAACCAAGTCGCATAGTCCCACACCCGCCGTTCTTAGACGCTCCAGGAGGACCGAACCTCAATCCCGCAAGTTGCCAGGGGATTGCTCGGTATCCGTTCTTTGTGTGACCGGCGCAACTTGGCTGCCCGCTTTTTGCGTTAACCTCACCTTGGCATGGAGACCACTGAGCTCTTCTTCTTAGTTTCCTTAACGTATCAATCTTTGGCGAAGTTTTGAGATGGTCCGTTTGCCTCGCCCATAAACCGTAAATGGCGGGAGGATCATAAAGATACATGTTGCGGTCATATTTCGTAGAATAGAAGGACTCCGATATCCCATTCCCATTTCTATCTCTGTTGTGTGTGCTTACCCTCCATTCATATGCGTAAGGGCCAACTTTTGCGTACCTTTTTACGTAAGTGCTGCTTGGGAAACCACCCCAAAAGTAGTTAGTTCCAGCGGCTCCATGCCTCAGGCCAGGAGCAATAAAACTCAGGTTTATCTCTTTCTTTTTCTCGCTTTCCCCACATGTTTGGTAATACCTGTGTAAAGCCTCTACAAAATATAGCATGTATCTCCCACAACCTTCTTGGCGGAAGCCGCATTGTATCCCCGCTAAAGTGGAGGGGCCAATCAGTTGTTTTGCCGCCCGCCAGCCCCTCATCATCTCTCTCGAATTGCCCCAAGCCCAAAAAAAGTAGTCGCTTGTATCCTTCGGTAGCCATCTTAGCTTGTTATGTGCCGCAGTTCCTTGCGAAATTATACTCGTGAATCCCGCTGCCGTCTCGGCAGTCCTCACGATATTACCAGCGGACCAGTCGTAGGTTTCGTCCCCACCCTCTGGCATCGGGGCGCATTTTCCGAATCTTTTAATTATCCCTAGATTATTCGAGAATTGCCAACTTACGCCTTTGCCGTGATGGCCGATGGTGTGATGCGTATCGTACCAGTAAGCCGTATCGTTTTCATTCCAAGGGTAGAGTTCTCCCTGATGATTAATCCGGGTCGTAGGCACACCAGCCATCAAACTGGTTATAATAATCGCTCGATCACCGGCGGTGTAATGAAACGCATTTGAAGCAGCACCCTCCGCCAACGCAGCCGCGTCGCCGCCCCCCAGCGCGTTTTCCTCGGAAGCGTCCACGTTACCCATCCGAGCTGACAACGACTCGGTGAAGGAGACTGTCGTTGTTTGGCCGCATATATCGGTAACCGTGCGGGTGAATTGCTCCTTAGTTCCCCCATCGGCGATTGGAAACCCTGCGCGGAATCCTTGCGCCGTACACCCTTTCGGCATAAAATAATCTCGGCAAACAGGCAGTTGAGGCTGGCTATAGAGAGCGTTTCCCGCAGCTTGGCTAAGTACGCCGCCGAAAGAATACAACATCCCGTATTCAAACCAGCCCGCCCTTTCTGCTTTGGTTCCTTGGTGGTTGTGTTGTGTGGGTGGTCTATATGTCCTAGTAGCCCCCCTAAAACCCTCCCTCCCAACAAAAGCAAAAGATCGGCAATTATTGCTCATGTTCATGACTTCCATTACTTCTTGCTCGACCGCTTGGTTTTGGTCGCGCATTGTCCCCGCGAAAGGGGGTATGCCAATCACCGACTTCTCTAGGCCGTTACCTTGCCACCGATTATGATCACTCAAGGGCGCACCCCACCCCATCTTAAGGAACACCATATTGTAAGGCGTTACGTAGCTTGATTCGGTGTTCGGGCAATTCTTGTGAATGTTTTTATCCCTGGAGGCGTTTAGAAGAGCTTGATCTCCTATTTCCGATATCTGGTTCTCACCCGGAAGCCCTGGGAAAACAGCATGGTCCTGATCTATCCTCGTGTAGTCGAATGATATAGTATCCATCGGAATCGTCATGGGAGCACCATTCCTTATTGATACATCGAGTTTTAACCAGTCTTCTATGTTCAGAGAAGCATATTCACTGCGCCTAAAACCGAATCTTCCCGAAGCTACACAAAAATATACATACTCTTCATCTCCATAATTGGAATTGATCCCATACTCATCTATCATCATCTTGTTGTACGCATCCGCACCAGCTTCTATATCAAAACATGGGATGGCGTGACGGTTATCAAGCGGGCCCGCGCCTTCTGCCGCAACAACGGTTTGGTGTACTTGATCAACGTTTGGCTTCACCCCGTAATAGGGATCGGTCCCGTTATTTCTTCCGAATGCGTTTATTGACCCTTGGATATATGCCCACGATTTCCAAATTCTCTGCCAGCCTTGTTTCTTCACCGACCCCATGTTGTGAAGCTCCCCTTTGTAGTCTACGAGCTTAGTCCAGTGATCTTCCCGATACTGTCTGCCCTCTTCTTTCTTATCCTCATACTTCCCATCACCCTCAAGCATGTCATGGGTGTAACTGACTTGCGGATGAAACATGGTGCAATCTTCGGTTCCCACGCCGCTTACTCCCTCCATACAAGACCACTCGCCTGTCACCGAGGCTTTTTGTAGTACTGGCTCATTTGCGTAAAACCACTCATCAAATGTCTCGTTCATGGAGGGGTTTGGTGGATTGAAATACGCGCCATTCGGGGGTAAAGCGTCATTATTATCCGGTTGTCTTCTCAGCATTCTATACCATTGGTATTTAATCGGGTATTTTAGTTCCCCCCTTGAATTGGTAAGTTTTAAGTTATTTGTCCAATAGTCAATTTCTGGATACCCCTTGTTAATCTTGTCGTCGGGTATCGTATGGTAATCAACCGCGTGAGCCATGAAGGTTGGCCGTTGGCCCAGTTTACAGGACAAGTTTAATGGCTGTTGAATGAAAAGCGGAGAGAAACAACTAAAGCCCTGATTAAGCTTCCCAACATCGGCGTGGCCTTTCGTTACCCAAGGCTTCTTTGGGATTCCTTTACCTTCGGCGGCTACAGCAAGTCCTCCTGCGGTGTAGCTTGTCGATGGCATGTCGCCACCACATGACCAATCTACGAAGAGCCCAGCGTAAAAGTGTTCACCTCCCCCGTTTTTTGCGTTTGTTATATCTTCGAAGTGGCCCGTCACTGACGACTTCGCGGCGTAAGTGCCGTGAAAGTACGTCCTTGTTACGTTCGGGTTGGGCTCGCTCGGGTCTCCGCGCTGGGGGCCATACCCACCAGGCAGCGGGTCGAAACGAGCATTTGTCAATTTTCCATCGGGGGGGTTGTTCGGGTCTGGGTAGGTCGTCGAACTTCCCGCGTAATGCCCCACCGTGCTGTGGCCCCACTGAGAATTTCCCCAGTATTTTCCGGTTATGTAACGATCAGCACTGTCCGTGGAAAAAGAAATCTGATTTGTCGGATACAAGTCGATTGCTTTTCCTCTAAGTTTGTTTTCTACGTATCTTGTTAGTATTCTTGATTCTTTTGCTTCAATTGCTTCTTTGTACCATCCCTGATTTACAGCCCCGCCGTTTTGAGCTATGTAATGTCCGTAAGTCTTTAATATTCTATCCCATGCCTCTATTTGGTTTACGTGGCCTGGGATGGATTCTGCTAAGTTCCAAAGATTCGTTTGGTCATGCCACTCAAGCTCTCTTAAAAATTGTCTGTATCGGTTGTTACTAAACAGCATGTCATTAAACAGTCCCTGCCTAGAGTAATCCAATGCTTGGTTGCCATACAGACCGTTAATTGCTTTTTCGTAATAAATGACGGGGCTATCGTTCCCATCAAAAAAGTTCGGTAAACTTAGGAGTAGCTGGTTGAAGTCACTGTAAAGCCTAAATAAGCAACGCTTAAAATGCACCTCTGCTGGGTCACCGACGGAATCCCCTATTAAATAGTTTTTATATTCAGGAGAATTTATGATATGCTCATAGTTTGCCCACAAGAAAAACCCATGGTTGCCAACGAAAAATTCGTTTATTCGTTGTTCGTTTGAGGCAATCTCTAAAAGAAAATCGTAATGATCTTCACCGCATGTTCCCGCCGTTACGGAGGGCTCGCTATACGTGTCACATTCTTGGACTCCCGCTGAAAAATCTCGAACTAGATCAACCCTTTGGTCGAATGTAGAGTATTGACCTTTTGTTGCTCCGATGTTATCAGCCCCCATTCTTACCGCGTGAGTCCTTAGAAGGTCGTCGCAAGCACCAAGGCTATCGAGGATGTTGTGAGGGTTGAATGCAACGGAACCGTATTTTAAAAAAGGAAGACAATTCGGATTACTGTCGTCACAAAAAGTGTCCGAAATGTGGTTAATTGTCCCGACACCACCCCCCGAAGCCGAAGCCAGGAGCCCCTGCAATGACTCCCACGTCACGCCAAACAGAGCCGCCCACGCATCTCGTACTTGTTTTTTTGCCTCATCTACGGCATTAGCCCCGCCGTTAGCGCAATCCTCACACGCGGTCATTGGGACTATAATCGAACCAAGATCAACTGAACTTTTGGTCCAAGTTCCGTTGTTGGCTTCGCAGGTTGCTTGGGTCGTGTATGAATCATATGGGGAGCAAACCCCTGCGCCCGGTACTTGTTTTAAGTTTCCTATCCAGTTCCAATAGTAAACATAATATACCATATCTATGGTCTTAACTGAATCCACCCAAGTCGGTCTTGTCGTGCCGAGAACCAAGTCAACGGGCAAATCATCAGTTGAGGTTTTCTCGTACGTCACCTTGTAGCACTCGTTGTTTATTCTTCCAACAAAGTCTACTTGATCCGTCCTATCGATCCTGCCTTTTAGTGTTATAGGCGGATCGTTGAAACTTTTTCCATCAGCACTTGCCTTCAATGCTGAGTAGTAATTAAATTCGGCGTGAGGGTCTTGGACTTCGTTGTCTCCCACCCCAGCGGGGACGCTGCATGTGTTAAAAAACCTAGCACCATAAAAACCGAATTTTCCTATGGCGGCATAATAGGGAATATCAAAATAATGAGATGGACATGCGTGTATCGGGCAGTCAGCAGACCAAGGTAAAAAATCTGGAGTACTCGGGCATTGCCTATACTCCCATAAATGATCTTCGATGGTTCCCGCCCCCTCCCCGAAATTCACCACCTTGTTAGTTAGGGTGTTTTGTGTATCATCCCATAACGAATCATGGTTGTATCTAAAAATAAAATGCCAATAAATAAACGGATCATAAGTAGCAAAACTAGCTGAATCATTTACAGCCGCACCAGGTCCGGTTCCCATACCGCCT
>Ga0209709_10000124_pt1 | contig 71330 bp, 86 predicted proteins | sample ArcticOcean_MG_C_2_FD_187435 | JGI IMG/M metagenome (GOLD analysis project Ga0209709, IMG submission 187435) | Marine microbial communities from western Arctic Ocean - ArcticOcean_MG_CB4_136 (SPAdes) (version 2) | ecosystem: Environmental > Aquatic > Marine > Oceanic | place: Arctic Ocean... | reverse complement strand
CCCTCGAAGCCTCGGAGGTCCAAAAGTTGTACCGGTTGGGCCGAACCGGGCGGTCCATGGTCATCAGCGACACGGCCGTCGGGATCGGGAAAGTCCCTGAAGCCCAATTGGATGTGAGGGGGAACATTAAGTGTGACGGTCTAGTTAATAATGCAGGTATGCATTGGCGTATATCCGCCGCCACCGGCGCTTCCGGCAATGTTGCTTATACTTTAAACGGTGGTAACTGGTTTTCTTCAACTGCAAGTTCCACCGTATACGGGATAGTTCTGAGTACGGAAAATAATGCCCCTATATCAGCATGGGATTCTGTGTCTGGATACTTTACTGCACCAGAAGATGGTTTATATCTTATTGATTTGGGTATTTTCATAAACGGGCTTGACTCTAACCGGTGGGGTAACTTTCAGTTACTACACACTGATGGTACCACCAAAGAAGGCCAGTATACATTTTATACTATAGATTTAACAGTTGATGATACAGTTGGTTATAGTAAAACTGTTTACATGAAAACTGGTGAAAAGTTCTCGTTTTACACTGGACAAGGAACTGTTACATTATATTTAACCGGTGGTCCACCAGGTCATACGACCATGAACGTTTATAAAATTTCGTAGTCTATATAAATGGAGTGCACCCCTGAAAACTGTAATATGGTTTCGGTGATTGTTAGACAATTCTGTCCAACCATAGGAAATTTTTCGAATGGGGTCACATACGAATCAATAAATTTTGGCATACATGAAAAACCCACAAAGGAAGAGTTCGAAATAAGATTACATGAAGTGGTAAAACAACTCACTTTAAAGAGAGAGCTTGAAGCTAAACCTATATCAAAACTCCGCGAAGAACGCAACACGCGGCTCGCCGAGGTGGATTGGGTGTTCTCCACGGATTACCAAATACCTGATGAACAGAGGGGTGTGTGGTTCGCATACCGCCGAGCCCTCCGGGAACTTCCATCCACCACAGAAGATCCCACGAACCCGGTGTGGCCCGAAAAACCTATGATGCCCATCGGGGAGACTTCTGTATCTATAGTAGAAACTGATCTTCAGAGTGAAAAATCTAAAGTGGTCTTACTTCAGAATGTTGTATTCAACCTGTCCAAAAGAATACAAGCTTTGGAGAGTGCTTAAAAATAAACTCTCACTATAATATAAAATGTCTGGTGGTATTGCCCAACTTGTTGCTGTCGGTGCCCAGGATGTGCACCTAGTCGGTCAGCCTGAAGTCAGTTTTTTCAGGTCGACCTATAAGCGTCACACAAACTTTTCTCAAACTGTCGAGCGTCAGGTCATTCAGGGCAACGTCTCGAACAACGGTATGTCCACCATCCGCTTCGAACGAAAGGGGGATATGCTCGGGTATGTCTACCTCGTCGCCAATGATGGGACCAAGACCCTCCCTGTAGGTGATTGGACTACCGTCATCTCCAAGGTTGAGCTTCTCATCGGTGGTCAGGTGATTGACGAGCAGGATTCTATTTTCTCTACTCTCATCGCCCCGGCCCTATCGGCTAGCTCCTATTCGAAGTCTATCGCTGGTGGTCTCGGTAACACCCGATTTTACCCACTTCGTTTCTCTTTCTGTGAGAACTGGCAGTCCGCCCTCCCTCTCATCTCGCTCCAGTACCATGACGTCGAGCTCCGTATCACATGGGGTGGTGTCGCCGCGGACAGTAGCCGTAAGTGGGATGTCTACACGAACTACGCGTACCTGGACACCCAAGAGCGTGAGATGTTCGCGGGGTCCCCCCAAAACATGATCATGACCCAGGTCCAGAAGGCGATCGCATCCAAGTCCAAGATACAAGAAATGAACTTCAACCACCCTGTGAAGTACTTGGCATCTGCGGACTCGGATACCGATCTCGCCATCCTCAGTGAAAGAAATAAGCTCAAGCTCCAGATCAACGGTACTGACGTCGCCGACTATAAGTTTGCCGACCCCCACTTCACCACAGTACCCCTGTATTACCATTCCTCCAATGGTGACTCCACCACCGCTAAGCGACTTTTCTTCTACCCCTTCTGTCTGGATGTCTCCAAGCTCCAACCCACTGGTTCCCTGAACTTTTCCCGTCTGGATTCGGCTCGTATTATTAACGACAAAGACATCTGTGATAAGGATGTCTATGCTGTGAACTACAATGTCCTCCGTATCGAAAATGGTATGGGTGGCCTTTTATATTCTAACTAATTAGTAACTATGTTTTGGAAGATTGTTTTCCTACTCGCCATCGTTTTTGTATTGACGTACGATCCTAAGTCTAGGACACTCGAAAAAATTGTTGGTCAGCCCACAGCCTCAACAGACAAATCGTGTGAACACGCGCATTACGAAGCCGTTCAATTTGCTCAGACACCATATGATTGTCCTTCTCAGGGGAAGACTAAAATGGGTGTAATTACTTAAAAAAGAAAACATATACAATTGTATAATGATCCCAATCAACCGCGAAACCCTATTGACCATCGCGACCATCATTTGCGCAATCGGTGTCATCTACTTGTTTAAGGAGATGAACAAAACGAGGGAAGAAATGAATTCTTTCAAGACCTTTTCCAGTCAGGTTGTAAAGAAACTCGCTGCCCCAGAGCCCAAATCTGAGCCGGAGCCGGAGCCGGAGCCGGAGCCCGAACCGGAACCCGTGAAGGTTAAATCAGCGGAATAAACTTATCATCTTATTATAACTTGCGAATGCGCAATGAAAAAGTACAAAGCGATAGCAGTACCAATAACTTTTGCAGATGGAAAACCAAAATTTCTCACAGTGAGGGATTGGAGATTTAAGGATTGGATTTTCGTCACAGGTGGGTGTAGACGTCGAGAAATCCCAAACCCCCTTCGTTGTGCCCTACGAGAACTTGAAGAAGAGACGAGGGGTGTCGTCGCACTTAAGAGTGGTGAATATACCGAATTTAAATTTACAGTCAAGGAAAGTCCAACTGTGGATCTTGAATATAATGTCTTTATATTTTTCGTAAATTATACAAAATCTGAACAACAGATACAAATAAAGAAATTTTATGAAGAAAAGCACAGAACAAGTGTTAAAAAAAGTCTGAATCAACCCATACGAAAAACATATGATGAAAATGATTATATGAGCTACGATACACTCGAAGAGTTTAATGTTCGTAAGCGGTGGAAACTCATCATAGATAATGTAATCAAAAATCCTCAATTTTATGCGTGTATAAGTTCTCTCAATAGAAAAACCTTCTCTATTAAATAATGAAGTCAAAAGCTTTCATCTTAAGACAGATTGGCGAACTCCTTGATAAGAACCGAGGTCTCTGTGGGGAAGAGATTCAGGTATGGTTCAAAGAAAATGAAGAAAAAACAGTCTATGAGCTTCTTACTATAAAGAAGCATCTCTCACAAACTCAAGAATTTCAAGATGTTTCATGTATGCGATGGTTTAGAGAAGAAACACCTTAATATAGTATGTTTAAGAGTTGGTGCGCTTCACAAAAATTTAACAATGCATCCAATTTATCACATGTACTTCTGGACGGGGGTAAACTCTCCGTGCCGTTTGATAAATTGGATAACTTTTACGAGAAGTACGTAGAAGCTGTCAAGCGTGGGGATAGACTCTACGTCGTGGAACAGAAGACAGAAAACTATAACTTTTTCGTGGATATCGATTACAAGAACAGCGAAGCGTTGAACTTGGATGAAATCAAAGATATTTGTAAAATTATTTGTGATAAGGTGAAGCGTCATGGAGGTCGCGACTGTATCATCTCAGTGGCCCCACCAAAACCACATGGGGACCTAATCAAAACTGGTATTCATTTAAATTGGTACGGCCTCGTTGTGGATCAGGCTTCGGCAGTTGCGCTTCGGGAACATATTATCATAACCCTTACTCGAGCAAAGGGTGGTGTAAATTGGAATGAAGTTGTAGATGCCTCTGTGTACGGTTCCGTAACTAGAAAAACGATGGGAAGTGGTTTTCGAATGCCGTGGTCATATAAAAAGGCGAAGCATACTGCTTGTAATGGACAGGGGTGTAGTGAATGTATTGGTGGTAAGATAGACCAACTCGCATATCTTCCGGTATTTAAGTATGTGCATGGTCCACTCAGTTCTATCATACGTATAGTACAGGAAGCTTCTGTAGAAAATTTACGTATGATTGTCGTACGAACGGATGCACCCCAAAATACTATTATAGAATCACCATCTTCAAAACTCAGGGAAGGTACTTTCACGGTGACTCAAACGAAAGATGAACTTATGGATGAACAGGTTAAATGTGAAATTGAGAGATTCATTCAGAAGAATTTAGAAGGACAACAAAATGCTTCAGTGACCAAGGTTTTCAAACATGGAAATTGTTTCCTTGTCTCTACAAACTCAAAATATTGTGAAAACCTCAAGCGAGAACATGGATCCAATCATGTATGGTTCATCATAAGTGGGAAAGAAATTGTACAGAAATGTTTTTGTACATGTGAGACCCTTGTTGGGCGTCGTGATGGTTTTTGTAAAGATTTCTGTGGGAGGCGACACATTCTTCCAAAGCCTCTCATTGATAAGTTGTACACCGATATCAAGAATTGTCTAGAGATTAAGAAACGCATCGAGAAACCCCAGGTGAATCAGAGTGACGCCAAACCCCTTATTGAAACGTTTATCAGGAAAAATATGAATGCCCCAGGGGATCTTCAGGTTATTTCTATCGTAAAAGTTAAAAATAAACACATAGCGCTTACAACATCAACGTATTGTGAAACGATCTGTGGACTACATGAATCATGTGTGATGTCCTATATCATAGATGGTACTAAAATTGTACAGAAGTGTCCTAAATGTAAAAAGAACACTGCTAGAACACATTGTTTGGATATAAAGATTATAAAGGTACTTAAACAGTAACATTCTTTAAACCGTAGATGATTACTCGTTCCGGGCGAAAGATAAAGAAACCTGCGGCGTTTGTACCCACAGAGGATAAGGTTGTTGATGATTATCAGGATGAAGAACATGATACAGACTTTGGCTCTGATTTAGATACAGAGGATGAGTGTTACTCAGATGAAAGTGAGGAAGATGATGATGACGACGCGGACGATAATGGAAATCTGAAGGATTTTATCGTCGATGACGAGAGTGAAAGTGAGGAAGAAGATGCTTAAAAAAAACAAAATATATATTAGAAATGGAAACTGATATCGGTAATCCTATTGAGTATAACCCAACTATGGAACCCATGATTCAAGAAGATAATTCGGTACCCATTCAACATGAACAGGAACCGGAGCCTCAGATGCCATATTATATGGACTACCCACCCCCACCACCTCAGTCACAAGAAAATGATATCTTTTCCAATATTGATAAATCTACCTGGATTATCGCATTCGCTGTATTCCTATTGGGCTTTTTTATGGGAAAAACCATGCAACCGGTGATCCTCAGGTATTCTTAATCTCCTCTAAACGTCTCTTTAATTTTTCTTCATCCGTTTCAATAGGAATTTTTATTTTACCACTCTCATGTGGAAAACCATGCAACCAGTGATCATCAGGTATACTCGAGTATGCTGTGAAGGTCCCTATATCCCCGTATTTTGGGGGTATGAAATGGTTTATAAATGGACCTCTATATGTATCTTCGATGAAGCCAGCAGTTGTACTGACTTCGGGTTCCGTTTTGTTTTTTAAGTCAAATGTTGGATTAAAAAACAAAATAAAGAAAGCACTGACCAAAATAATTGTAACAAGTACCTTGATCATTTTTGTTTATTGTATATGGATATTTTTTATGAAATTAAGCCTCCTCCTTCACATCTGCAAGTTTATCGTCAACCTCACGTTGCTTCCGACGCTCTTCCAATTCAAGAGCAACAATGGCGTCTGCTTCCTTCACGAGTTCTTCCATGGGGGTATCAGGCTTTTCCTTTTTCAGACGCTCGAGAACCTCTGCAGGATGTGATACTGGGGCTTCGTCCGATTTTGTATAGAACATGGAGTTCTCATCACCAGGTACGTACTGGGATTTGGTTTCCGCCATCCCCTGCTTACGTTCCTGGAACATACGCGCAGCTTGGGCTTGATTTTCCTTGTAACCAGACATGATTTCCTCGAGTTTCTCGTTGGTGTAGTGTACATCTTCGATTTTTGAGGAATCGGGGGGAATGAGTAGCCATTTGTACATATCTACGACGTAAATATCGAACGTAGGATCCTCTTTTTGGAGACGTTTGGCGTGATTAGCCGCCTCATCCCGGGTTGAGAATGCGCCACGAATCTTGATACCAAACTTATCATTCTTTTGGGGTGCTTCAGGACCGATGACGGAGAGGCATGCAAAGATTTGTCCAGGTACGGTGGTATAATCAGTTTCCAAAGACATTATATTTATGTAATGCCGCTAAACTTTAAGCCCTAAGTGTACGACTGAAATGTGAAAAGTAAGCAATAAACATGTACCCCAACGATGGTAGAAATCATCATGACGGCATCGCCAATGAGCTTAGTACGATCTACATGATCAATAACAACCCAAAGCTCGCACCAATCCGTGAAAAGTTGGGCCACTTGGTTCACAAGGGGGGTACATCCATGAACCCCGATGCAATATGCGAAGAAACTGGTGTAAAGGTTTCCATGAAGAACAAAGAATCTGAAAGTGGTTCATTTGACTGGAAAAACATGTCGTTTACCGACAAAGATTTCAACGAGATTCACCAATCGATTATTAAGTTTTACAAGAAATTTCCAGAGGATGAACAGTGGGTACGGAATACATACAAAGAGCTGTTCCACATCATTTGTAAGACCATTGACCCCAATGTGATGCTCAATCGTGTTCTCGATGGGCACGATTCAGAATGGATACTGGTTAATTTCCGAAAAAAACGTGAGATGACCTTATTTCACAGGGATGAGCTACTCGAACTGTGGAAAAACCCAGGTAAATGTATCGTCAATAACAAGTACGCAAGTGGAAAGATCGAGGGAACACCCAATCTTCGCATACGTATTTGCTTAAATAATGGAATTAAAGCACTCCTTGGACGAGGGTCGACAATATGTGTAAAGATTCAACAAGATCAACCCCGTAAGCTTCTCAAGCAATTGACGAAATCTATTGTGTGCGTGTACTAATTATAGCAGTATTATCATTTTTATCAATAAGAATACAAGACCGTTTTAAATTTTTCGCAGCTTTCCCAGTTGTCCCCGATCCACACATAGGATCAAGTACTATATCCCCTTCATCTGTAGAAATTGAAATGATTCGTTCGAGGAGTTTAATTGGCTTGGCTGTTGGATACGTTCGTAATTCAGAACCTTGACTGATTGAATGAATATCATCCCATAAATCCGTACATGGTTTTCCTTCAGTCTCATGAAGAAATATTTTCTTATACAATTTAGAATTTTTCGTTTTGGGTATGTGTATTCGATTTTCATCCCTAAGACGTTCGAGTTCCTCTTGTTTGATTCTCCACCCAGATGATGGTGTGTACACTTGATCATTGAATTGAAATGTATACATATACCCTTTCTTTGTATTTTCTGTGACGATATGTCCTAGAGCGTAATTACCCCTCTCATCCTTATTAGTAAATGATTTTTTCAGATACATCTCATCCCTAGATTGATACGTAAGATTGAACTTCGGATTTTTCAATCTATTACATCTGAATATGATATCAATTGTAGCTCCGAGTTTATGTTTCACATTATTTTTAGATCGACACTTTTTCCAAAAAATTGGTTGCACATACTTAAACTTTTCTCTAAGAATTTGTTCCGGTGTGAACATTTTTTCAGCTGATATATGAAAAAAAAGGGATCCATCCTTCTTCAGTTTTGGAATACATCGATCGATAACCTTTTCAATAAAATCTTTATAGTCATCACCTTTCCATGTATCTGAGAATCCTGTGGAGTTTTCATGAGACATCGTATAGTCACGACCACTATCAAATGGTGGATCGAGATAAATCATTGCGACTGATTCATCTTTCACGAGAGAGAGTTTTTCCAGACAATCTCCTATGATATACTCCATTACAATTTTTACGTGAGGAATCTTTAAACCTAAGTAAGTAGATTAAAAAGACGAAATCATGCTTCAATATGGAAGAGATTCGAAAAAATCACAATGAAACCAAGAGGTTATTGATACAATCTGTTGCACGAGAAGGACAACACATTCTCGATGTTGGTTGTGGTTTCGGTGGTGATCTTCAAAAATGGAACAAATGTGGCGTCAACATAAACATGTGTGACCCCGACCCATCTGCATTAGAAGAGGCTCGTTCACGTGCGAAAAGTATGAACATGCGAGTGAATTTTTATGAGGGAGACATTCATAAATGTCCACTTAGAACATACGATATCATTTGTTTCAACTTTTCTTTGCATTATATTTTTGCATCAAAGGGTCTTTTTATGAGTTCTCTCAGGGAAATTAAGAAACGTATGAAATCGGGTGGACGACTCATCGGTATCATCCCAGATTCAGAGAAGATTATTTTCAAGACACCTTTAGTTGATGATATGGGAAATTTCTTTAAAATGAAGGACCACGGAAATGGGGGGTTTGGTGAAAAATTGTGGGTACATTTATCAGACACACCGTATTACGCACAGGGACCTAAACCAGAACCCGTAGCATATAAAGATCACCTAGTAACACAACTAGAAGACTTTGGTTTTAGAATGGAGAAATGGGAAAATCTCACAGGAAACCCAATCTCAGAGTTGTATAGCAAATTTATCTTTGTCTATAACAGATGATACTATTCCTCGTTCTCATAAATATATGGATTCTCTATCAGACTCGAGAACCTCAACGATTACTCGAAGTCAAAGAGAAATATAATATCCTCAGAGAACATTTACGTGAGACAAATCATGAAAAGTTTCACAAATTAAAGCGATGTATTCCAATTACCGGTTTCACGTACATGCACAATACAGTTGGATTTAATACGAATAAAGGTGGTGAAATTGGTGTATGTCTCGATGGTACAGTTAACCAGATTTTTCATGTCCTGATACACGAACTGGCGCATTGTACAGTACGCGAGTATAATCACTCGAAAGAATTTTGGGATAATTATATAGAACTTCGAGACATTTGTGTACAATTAGGTATATATGAAAAAATACCAATTAGGACTACTTTTTGTGGTGAGCATGTCCAGGATAAATAATCTATATTTATATAAATGAAAACACCTTTGAGTGTACTATTCTTAACCGTGTTTTATTGGATTGTGTTATACGGTGCAACCATGGTAACTCAATTTTCAACAAATTACAACTTCAATCTCATATGGATGACCCTTGTATTACCAAACCTTTTACGATTAGTGGTTGGTAATATCCCACGACTTGCTGTAGATCGTGTATTTTTCCTTTCTACTACAGTTATCGCGTTACTCATTACTTACATATTCAACAGATTCGTTAAATCTACAAAGGATGGTATCGAGGAACCTAGTTCGGACAAAAGCAAGAAACTTAAGTCGAGTTTCTTGCTCATGGGGGCATTCGCCGCTGGAGCGTTCATAACTTATGGTATTGGTATTGATACTTCTATTTACAGTAACATGGGGTGGGAAACTCAAGGCTTAACGATGTAATCCTTGACGAAATAAAAGATAATAGCCGCGACAACACCAGTTGAAGCAAGGCCAACCATACTTCTGCTCCCCTGTTCGTTAAGGAACCTGGGAACAGAGGTCGCGAGGCGATCTTGAATAGGTTTGCTAATAGCAGCGGCGGTACAGGCTGCGACGACGATAGCGGTGAGCTGTTCATCGGTTAGGTTGAGAGGGTTCTTCTTCTCTGGTTGGGAGCCACCCTGCTGAGGGTTGGGGTACGCCGCTTGAGGCTGAGGAGCCGTCATTTGTGGCATCACACCTTGCATCCTGGGTTCGTCGGTCATCATGGGGGGCTCCATCATGATGTCATTGATGGGGGTAGAATCCATCGTCGTCTCTTTACTTTGATGTATATTTTTTTCATGTGCAAAAGACGTGGATGGATTGTCTTGAATGGGAACCATTCCATCACCATCATCCGCCAAATTCATGGTATTCACGTGTTCTGAAGCCATTTAATATAGCTACATGTTTTTCAATTCAACACTCAACGCGTCTTTGTGATTTTCAGATTTGTCTTTTTTGTTGCCTTCTTGGCGTCTTCCTCTTTCTGTTGAGAATGTTTAGGGTTATACATCTTCTTGTGAAGTTTCCATAGATCCGGGCCACCAACTCTAAAGTTCTTTCGCACTGTCGCCTTGTACCAAAACACACAATCCTGTATCTTGTTAGACTTGACTGTATTGTCTAACACGAGACACTCGTAATTTTCTGTACATGCGTCCATGACCTTACAAAACATATCAAAGGATGGGAAGATACCAAAAAAAGACTTATACAATTTTTCCCTATTCTGAATAATGTTTTCCCTGAGGATGAAGACATAATCAACATTCGCACGCAAGGCTGGTGGGAGGTCCATCACGTACTGCATCGTGAGCATGAAGAAGATTTTCCAGTGACGACCATTCATAAAACATTGTCGAATACATGTATCTTTTAGAAACTTCGAATCGTACATACAATCATCCAGAAGCATGAACGCTCCACAATTTTGTTTACCGGCACCCACCAACTTCCGCTGTCTCGCCATCACTCGTTCTATAGCATCTCGGTCGTAGTCACCATAAATGAACAAGTCGGGAATAAACTCAGAATAAAAATGGTTACCCTCTTCAGTTCCTGAAAGAACAATTCCTGCTGGAAGATGTTTCTTATGATACATGATGTCCTTTACGAGGGTTGATTTACCTGTATTACGCTTACCAATAAATACAATTACCTTATCATCCGCAATTGATTCAGGTTTGAATTTCTTCAACTGAAGGTTCATTCTATTGTACTATCTCGTTTTATTTAGCATAATTTTACTCATACCAATTATTAAAGATGAACATGCAGACTGGTTTCGGTGATGATGGTGATGCAATGATGGAACGGTATATTTCTGACATGTTTAATATCATCCAACCCGTTATAGAAAAGAGTGCTTTACTCGCCGCTGAGTATTGCAAGGCTTGTGGAAGAGATATACTTCTTTCAGAAGACATGGAATATGCGATGAAGTACTGTGCGATGAATACAGTTGGTCAGACAATTGGTTCTATCGTACCAGAAATATACGATGACGAAGATTGTGAAATAGAAGAGGTGGACCCAGGGGACTGTCCACCATTCGAAAGATATTCAGGTCCTGATCCAGATTTTATCCAGGTGAATGAGGCGTACGATAGATGGGATAACTGGATCCCTCAAAACCCGACAGAAAAGTTGTTAAAAAATGCTGTTAATAGTAATGAGTACATGGGAGCCTGATAGTTGGTCATTCTCGTATAAAGGATTCAAGTCTTATGATTCGGATACAGGCTCTAGTGAAGATTCATCAGACGATGAACAAATCTTTTCGAAAACAAAAACAATTAAAACAAAAAGATTTAAAAAGATCGTAGAACAACAGGACCTATTACCTGAATAATTTTCCTAGTGTAATATATAAAATGTCCACGATTAGCGCCGCCCGTAAGACTGTCGATCTCGTTACCCAGGAACTTCAATCCCAAACTCTCAACTCCATCGTTGGTGGTTTCTCCTTCGCCGCTGCGATGTCCTGGATGGATCTCATCCGATGGTTCATCACCCAGCTCGTGAAAGTTCCCAAGAACAGTGGGTCCCAATACGCGCTCACCGCTTTGTTGACTACCCTCATCTCGGTAATCGTCTTTCAGATCATCTCTCGTATTAACGGTAAGGTGAAGAAACCCGCGCAACCCGTATTTGCTATCACTCGCTAATCGGTGGTTGGTATCTTTTAGGTTGTCGTTTCATAAGTAAAAGTAATATAAGACCGATGAATACAATCACAGTAATGTAGGTATATTCTTTCTTCCATCTATAAACATTCTCCACTACTTCGGGAATGCTTATAGGTTTTTCTACCACTTCTTCAATTGGAACTTTTGTTAAACCTTCAAGTTTGTCTGTTGAACATTTTATCTCAAACTTTAGAACGTGATCAGTGTTTCCAACTTCATATGTCGTGAGAACACCATTATTCATGTATAAAAATTCAATTCCAAGATTTTTGATCATCTTTTGTGGTCCTGAGTGAAATCGGTGTACGAGGGGATCATCAAAACCGTTGAATGTTATATTTGTTGTACCATTAAGAAGGATATGACCCGTATAATGTGGTGTTCCCTTCTGTAAGCCATCGTGTGGTCTTCCCACATACACAGATTGATTAAGTTCATCGGATCCAGAAGATAACCTAAGAATTAAAGAATTTGGTGAAGGTACTTGAGGTGTAGGAATACGTGCAGATATAAGTCGTATCTCCTCGACGTCATATATGGGATTTTCTAACGTAATGACATAGTTATTAGATTTGGGATATACACTCAAATCACGCTGATTACTATCGATGGATAGGTTATGAACCTTCATTAAAATAGATGTATACTATTTTAATGAATGTTTTTATCTATGACCTACATGTTTAATGGGAAAGGGAATGGGCAAGTGGGTTGTTCTGGAGCTGACGCTTCGCGATATCGAGGGATTGGGTGTTAGGGTTCTCATGACCCTTGTACGCATTGAATTGGTGGAATGGCTTCTGGTTGTACTGCTGCGTCCAACCACCATTCGCAGCATTCACGCGACCATCGACACGTGTAGTATCAGATCGGACGGTGGTAAGACGACCACCTTGCTTCAGAGCACTTTCACGAACGTTCATGCGACCCGCGTTACCCATGCGGTTAGGCTTACCACGACGATCTTCTGGGCGGAAACCATACTTCATGAGTTCCTCATTGGTCTTCGCGGTGACCTGAGCAGCAGCGCTATTCGTGTACGCACCATGGTGACTGTGGATACCTGGAGCGGGTTGGTTGTAGTACGCGTACTGTTCATCGTTACGGTCGCTCTTGAAACGTGTAGGATCTTGCGACATTGTCTGTGCAGAAATGAAACGCTTCGCACCATTGAACCCAAGTCCATCTGTACGAAGGCCGGTTTCTGAACGATTGGTCGTCCTCTTGGTCTTTTCATGCTCATTACGGGGAACAACACCAGACATACCCTGAGCACGACCAGGCATGGTGGGTAGTCGAGAAGGGAGGTGTGCGGTTGTTTCGGGTTTATTGTGTGTAAGTTCACCAATAGTTGAAGATCGACCACCAGTGATATCAGCAGCTGGACCAGTACGTCCGGGGAGTGTCGTGAGTTTATACGCCCCAACATTCACAGGATTGACCCTTAACATCTGCTGATACCCACCAACTGCGGGTGTATCAGCACTTACACCAAGACCTGGACCGACAAGTTGCTTCTCCACGGGGGAGAGGTTATTCATACGACCATTATCATACATGCGGTTGCGCATGTTGAGAACCTCTTGACCACCACTTCTCCGCTGCTTGGAAATATCAGCGAAACTCTCCATCTCCATCTTATGAGGAACCTGAATAGCTGGTTCGAAATTTTCATTTTCGACTTCTACGGTAGCCTCTACCACTGGTCGTGGTCGTTTCTGTTCCACTTTAGGTGGTTGAGATCTGGTACTCAAAGTTCGTCCGGCATACACGAGACCGGCTACAGCCATGAGCGAGATGGGATCAGCCATTCTTACTTCTTATTAACATTTTTATTAACATACCTTTGCTGAAAGAGACCATTCTGAACTTCGGCACGGGTACTCGCGGGTTCATATCGCATCGTCCGGAGAGGCACCATACATTTTGTGTCGTTCAATGGGAAGAGTTTACGTTCATACGTCTGGACTATAGTTTTGTTGAAACGGGAAGTCGATTGGGGACGAAGTTGATCACTTGTGTCGATGTACTGGGCTGGAGATCCCTTACCAGCCATGTATGGGGCAGTTCCATACAACATGGTGTTTGGGCGACATCCACCACAGTTGAGAGTACTGGGCTGAGGATATACAAAAACTTCATCGGTTGCTTTTACTGAAGGAATGGCACCCTTGTTTTGAACTCGAGAAAGGCCAGGTTGGAGCTGATACGCCATTTATTATTACATGAGAATATAATCTAACTATAGGTTCCTCCACCCCCTCGCACACGACCACCACCTCTAGGTCCCCTGACGTCCCCATCCCCACCAAGACCAGCGAACGCCTCAAGTTGGACACCACGTGCATTTGGATTACAGAATTGGGTATCACTCTTACACATGGGACCATTCTTGGGTCCATATAACCACTCAGCGAATCCTGTTTGGTCACCGGCTAGATCAGTGACTGGATTCGATACAAACTGACGCTCAACTGCATTCCTCATATACTTGGGTAATGGGGAACGGGAACGACCAGAATCAAATGGAACTCGATTTCCGTTTAAGTTTTGTACCGTAGGTTTTACACTTGAATAGTAACAGGCTTCTAGACGATTAGGGGCATCTGTAAAGTCAGTGATGAGAACATTAGCCATAGGGTTATCCACAGTTGGCATCTGACATTTTTCATTATCTATGCTAAAACCATAGCTCTCATCAATCATTTTCGACTTATAAAGAATATATATCACGGAAAGGACGGTCGCCCCTAAAACGAATATACGAGCGTCACGACGAATGAGATAAATCATACACGACGCATAAATAATAAAACGGGAGGCTGCATTAATACGATCCACTGGGGTTTGTTCATTTGTCGGCCAGAACTGCGTAATCTGATCCGACCTAACGAGTTGCTGGGGATCGTCGAACCAAGCTTTCATTTAATATAAGTTGAGGTTTATTTTTTGGGGAGGTTACCAAGCATTCCACCCATCATCTTCATGAGTGCGTCCTGATCAATACCACCACCATCATTTTGCATCTTATCAGCACATTCCTTGGCGATACCTTCGATCATTTTGAGAGTATCATCGGGGATCGAGGTAATCGTTGTACCAAGCATGTAGAGTGTCTGAAGATACTGCCATGTCGCCGCCCGTGTATTCTCGGACATCTGCTCCCAATATGACTTGATATTGAGATCCTTCAAGAAATCGATCGTATCAATTTCCTCGATAAGAAATGTTTCATCTTTGGATGAAATCTTATCAGCGTATGGTGTTACACCTTTCATGTAAGCATCCACAACGAGACGAGGATTGGTTGACTTCAAAATATCGAATGAAGTCATCATTTTCTTAATGCCTTTTTCCTCTGGAAAAGTCTTGTGCAATTCCACAAGAAATTGACCCATCATATCGTTAAACGCAGTAACGGACGCCATTTTCTTATTATATTGGTTTAATCTTTAAGTTTAGAAAGGGTCAGTAGAAATAGTTTCTTTCTGTCCTACACCACCAGACACAATAAAGAATACGAGAATAGCATTCAGTGCCGCTGGTTTTGTATATTTATTGAGTTCTAGTTTACCCTCATTATTAAGATGGGCCTTCAGATGAATGTACGCCGCGGTGATACCACCCGCGATGATAGCGGCATATACCGGGTCGCGCAAATAATCGGAGAGTTCCATTTAATTATAACCAACTTTTTTTGTACGCTGTTCTGGTGCATCCCCGAATAGAACATCATCTTCTTCCTCAACATGTGACTCAGGCTGGGGCTCTGCATCAAAAGTGGGCACCGGTTCGGGTGCATGTACACCTGGTACAGTTTTGAATTCATTCTCGAGACCAGTTGGCTCGGGTTCTGATGCACACATAGACTCGGGTTCAGGTTCGGGTTCAGGTTCAAGTTCCGGTTCAGGTTCCATCATATTTTCATCAATCACATCTGGGTCAATACCATCATGGATCTCATTATCAAGTGAAATATCACGCGTGTCCTGAGACATATAGGTCTGAAGAATCTGCTGCACAGGAATGAGTTCCTTAACAGTATTTTCAATGGCGGTTGAAAAACGAGTGGTGAGTTTCTCGTCACGCACATATTCACTCTGTTCTTCTGTGAAAATGTAAGGATCCTTATACAAATCTTTCGCCACGTTGTTATAGCAGGTCTGAATGAATACCTCTTCAGTTGGGAGTTTTAGAGAAATTTTCTTATTGTCCGCCCTTAGACGAACAGCGGAAAGAATTTTAGTACATGCGACGAATACAGCGGCAAGTAAATCACTGAACCATGCACACCGACTGGTAATATTATCACTATGATTTTTGGACATCGCGTTAGACCAATTTGGTACTTCCTTGAGAAGTTTCTGGAACATGATGAGAACCTTCCGACCCTTCGAGAGTTTTACAGATTCATCGTACATGTCCTGAAAAACCTCAATCATTGCTGGACACATTATGAGATACAGCTGACCCATATACTCCTTTTTCGCTTCTACCATGATACTCAGCTGTTCAGACATGATTTATAATAGTTTTACATATTTAAACTTTAACTCTCACGCATTTTGTCTGTACTTATTCGCCATCTTCTTCAAATTCATGAGATTTGGAAAATCACTCTCTTCTTCATGTACATTTTTACCACTATCTTTCTTCTTCTTATGCACTACCCATGATATATAAATATCATGGTCACTTATAAGTTGTACAGTAAAACCACCAAGTGAAAATTGTCGTGCAATATACTTCGCAGCCTGTGAACGATCAAAAACCGGATAACCGAGTAGAAATGCTGGAACAGTTAAGAAAATTTGTTTATGACCAAGTTCTACAATTTGTTTTATTTTAGTAGAAAATTGTTCATAAATCTTCATATAGATTTCTTTACGGAGTTGCTTTCTCTTGTCATCAATTTTCGTCACATCATTGATACTCAACATTACATTATAATGTCTTCAAATTATTTTTTAAGGAATCAAACTCACTCTTAGTTGGGTTTGCACTTTCTTTGACAATGTTGTAATCAATGAACTGTTTACCTACCGAACCCTCTACGAATGGTGTGATATCATCTGGTGCCTGGACACCGAGGGGCTGGCTGCGTAGTGATATGAGACGAACAATCTCATTCTCGATCTCAAATGTTGCAACAATCGAGAAACCAAATGAGAAACCATCCTTCTTTATAGTCATAAAGACACATTCGTATATATCCTTATCATCTCCACGGTATTTTGTGATTGATGTAGTCTCGATGATGTACGTACAGAGACCAGTACGTTTAGAAATTTCATGATTGGCTTGGAGAACAAACTCTTCTATCCTATCATTATCCACAACTGCTTCAACTTTTTGGTACTTAGAAAGGTCTGGTCTGGGATCATTGAGTTTGATTGGGGAAACTGGCTTCGTATGCCCTGAGAGACCAAAAGCTTCCGTGAAACCCTCGTGTTTAGTCATCAAGAGAAACACAACGACAATTAGTGTGAAAGCTAACAGGTAATTCATATTTACTATAATGCGTTAATTTTTTTTTACAAAATACCCTATAGATAATAGATGTCACTCCTGATATATAGTCCTAGATGCAAACACTCAATGGAAGTCATCGAGTACATTAACAAAGTTCCTCAGCTGAAGCAATTGGTGCATTATCATAATCTAAATACACAGGGTATTCCACCGAATTATAAGAATAAAATCAACCGTGTACCAACTATGCTCACGAAGAATGGTAAGATCTTAGTAGGAAATGAAATTAAAAATTGGCTTGACTCGCTGTTACCCAAGAAAGATGTTGATCACGCTGGGATCGGGGGTATGGGGTGTTCTATGACGTCACTTGATGGCGATACATCCACATCGGAAATGTTTAGACTGGATGATTATGGGCAATCTCTCCAACCGGCAATGACTCCTGAATTACAAGAAAAGATAGGTCGTGATGTTTCTAAGGGTGTTGCCTATAGTGATTTAAAGATGTAACGCACGAACACATTAGACATGAAGTTGGTTACAATACAGGCTTCAGCCTTTAAATCAACATTCGAAGTTTTGAAGGATATTTTAAATGATGTAAATATTTACTTTAGACCTGATGGACTATATGTCGTCACCCTGGATACAGCTAGAACTTCACTAGTCGATATGTATCTCGCGGCGGATAATTTTGAAGAGTATCAGTGTGACCAGGAAGAAATCATCGCTGGTATTAACATTTCAAATACCTTCAAACTCCTAAAGACAATCACAAATAACGATGTACTTCGTATCGAAATTAATTCAAAGGAATATATGGATATTGAGATTTTCAGTGAGACGAAAAAAACGAATACCAAATTTCAATTGAAACTTCTGGATATTAACGAAAGTCGTATCGAAGTTCCGGTCGTGGAAATGACTACCATAACAACGTTACCTTCGGCAGATTTCCAAAGACTCTGTCGTGATATGTCCAATATTGGGACGGATATTGAGATTAAACGGCACGGAAGTGAGATCAGATTTAAATGTGAAGGTGATTTTGCTAATCAGGAAACATCTATAGAATGCCCTGGTGAAAGTCCAACTATATCTGGTCTATATAGTCTAAAGTATCTAAATATCTTTACAAAGGCGACGAGTATGTGTGCGTCTGTGCAAATTATACAGGAAACGGGCAATAGATTTCTCATTTTAAAATACAATGTTGCAAATTTGGGTGAACTTAAGTTTTACCTAGCGACTAAGGTATCTGAAGATTGATAGTAAAATCGTTAATCGTTGATATAGTTTTTTTCATACCCAATGTGTTGGCTAAAATAATTTTGGGAAAACTCTCTTTGAGTGTCTCCATATCGTAGTATAAAAAGTGTTCGAGTGATACCTTTTGTCCATGGAAATCATTCCTTGGACCCGAATATCGTTTCACCTTTTCAGTAATGTTTCGCACCGGTTTATCGTCGTGGTCAACTATCCAAACACTACTCAAAGGGATACTGAAGTGCATTGCACTATCTTCATTCTCACCGGGTCTGAAGTTAATATCATTAGAGATGGCGGTATATTCATGTCCATTGAAGTAATATTTTACACGTAAAATTGTATATGTTACATTCTGAGGAACTGTAGTATATCTAAACTTCTTACCAGTGACGTCCATATAGAATTCATCGAGTGTTTCATCTTCCCAATCTTTACTTTCATTCACCCAAAAATCATCTTCAATGTGATATTTCAAATCATGATCAACTCCATATTCAAGTTCTTCGGAAATGATTTTATAGTCCCGTGGTGTGACGACACTTTTATACCAGAAAAAAATAGTACTTAAAAGTTTAGAAGCCATCTCTTTATAAGAATGGAAGGTAATTTTTTAAGTAGATATAATAACAAATTGGAAGAATGGAACCACATGATACGAGATGACCCATGTAATAGAAAAAAGTATGAATCTGAAATGTCTGACTATATCATAAAATGTATGCCATATTTAGATCAACATATAGATGATGGTGGAGAAAATAGTAATACTAATAACGTCTTTAATGTGAAAGAAACTGTGGGTCTGAAACGAAAGGATATATTTACCGATTACCTCATAGATGTTGAAAAAAAAAACATTTCTAGACCATGTGAACGAATACGTGAAAGGTGTGAGACATGTCCAGATAGTAACCTCATTCATTTTCATGACACGAGTGATCTCGTATGTGACACGTGTGGTGTAATTATAGCTAAATTATTAGGTGAAGAATTGACGTATAGAGAAGAACAAGAAACATCCGAAAAGATTGTAAATTATTCATACAAAAGGGAGAATCATTTCAATGAATGGCTTTCACAATTTCAAGCTCAAGAAATGACAAATATCCCAACGGAAGTTATTGATCAATTACGAGCTGAACTCAAGAAGATGAAAATCAAAAACTTAGAAGATATCACACATACCAAAATTAGAGGACTTTTAAAAAAATTAAGATTGAATAAATATTATGAACATGTCCCATATATTACGAATATTCTCAATGGTATCAAACCCCCAAACATGCCCCAAGAGTTGGAAGAGTACCTTCGAATAATGTTCAAAGATATTCAAAGACCTTTCGATGACAATTGTCCAACTGAGCGCAAAAACTTTTTGAGTTATTCCTACGTCCTCTACAAGTTTTGTGAACTTTTAGGGGAAGATGAATACCTTCAATATTTTCCACTTCTCAAGTCAAAAGAGAAATTATACCAACAAGATATTATATGGAAAAAAATTTGTCGCGATCTTCATTGGGAATTTATTCCAACAGTATAAAGTAATGAACTGCCCAAACTATCATATATGCAGCAAACAGGTGAAACCTGGTTTAAAAGTGTGTACTTCATGCTTTTGGAGATTCAAAAATGAGATATTAGAATTCAAGACATATGAGTGTCCAAGATGTTGTAAAACGGGAGAATGTCTCAAGTTTCGCAAGTGTGAACATTTCCTATGTATGGAATGTTTTGGTAAATACCCTGTTTGTACAATATGCACCAATTAATACTTCCGGAGAGAAACTGTTATAAACACCATAACAAAAAACGCAATGATGTTATACGGGTGATTACCTGTATTTGTAATTTCATCACTTAATGATTCTCTGTATAAAACTCTAGATGTGAGCGCGATTAGGATGATATACCAGGGAACGTTCAAGAGGTATAACATGAGAGACACCAAAACATACCCATTTATATAACCATTTGTAGCGGTATATACATGGTCATGTGCGAGTTCCAAGTAAATATATCTAAATAGTGATACCATAAGGGCGAGACTAAACTTTGAGGCGTCCAATCCGAGCATCTTCATAGTGTCTCAATATACCTTCAACGGATAAAAAAAGTGGGCACATCGGATCGATCATCTTTTGAATTTTGTTTGTATTTCCCAAACACCCACCACCTTTCCAATACCCTTCCCTGTTGAATTCTCGTAAAATTTCTTCCCTCTTTTTTGAATCCACGGATTGACCCGTCTTGATGACCATTATATCACCCCCAACCCAATCTTCATCTATGTGCTTCAATTTTGCAAGGCGGGGGTATCCACTAATTTCACCTTTAGTAATATTATCATACATCGATTTACCGGGGCGTCTGGAGTCTAGGTAATAAGTATCATCGAGTACGACTGCGTAATGTGTATTTGGTATGTTCGTATGTAACGTCATAAGACCATTCCAAAAGACGAGATCTGGTAAATCTTTAAACTTTCTCGAAAAAAATAGAAGTATGTCACCGGGTTCGGGTGTGACCAAATCCATTTGACGACCTAGGAAACGCTCTAATTTATACCTATAAAGTAGTATCAATACAACGCTGATAATTATTATAGATATCAGTGTGAGTATAAGATGTTGTTTGGTCACATCAAAAAAAAACATCCGTTATATAATAATGAAATATTATTATTATATCATAATTGTGTACATAATTATTTCATTCTACGAGTGGTTCTTACATCGCCATGTGATGCACGGTGATCCTGTTTTTTTTAAGAAAATTCCAGGAATTGGGTCATACCTAGCCGATACAGCTACGAAACATATTGAACACCACAAGATAGTGAACATAGATATGACCCTCCAAGATAACGAACATACCACGGGTGTCTATTTCCCATGGAGTACTACCATCATGTTCGTCGTCATACTCATACTCACATTGTGGAAACTTGTCCCCGTACCAGTACTCACCTCGATTATCGTCGTATTTATCCATAACATACTATGGAACAACTGGCACACGAGATTCCATGATTACCAAAATGATGTGACAATCACGGATGGTCTCCCGAAGGTTTCCCCTTTCCCAGGTGGGTTCATTTATGATTACCTCTGGAAGTACCACACGATCCATCATTCACAAAAGGGGGACAAATACAATTATAACATCATATTCCCCCTCTTCGATCATGTATTTGGAACGCTCGGTGATGCGTCGTGTATCGATAATACGAGTTACTGTAAAGAAAATCATCACGATGAACGATGTTACCAGAAGCAACATCATTGCTATACAGAAAAAGATGTTATTAGATAGTTGATCCCTTAAGTGCAACGTCAAAAATTGAAATATAAGATGATTTTGATTGATCGTATCGTTCGATTTCTCAAAAAGGACATTTACCTCCCATTCAGGTGCTACGCAAACAAAAGACAATTCATGAATCCTAGGGACAGTTGTTCGTGTAAGAACTTCTGCCGGAAACCCCCGAGTGGTGGGACTCCTGTCTATCTACAAATTGAACCCATCGGTACAACACTGTCTAGAAGAATCTTACGCACCTCTACCTCCCGATCCGGATGAGGTGGGTAATTCACCAGATACGCCATCTTCAGACCTGTCAGACGAAGATAGTTATTACCCTGCAACTCCGCCGCGTCATTCAGAGTTCGAATAGTCTTAAATTCTAAAACAATCTCGTTATTAATAATGATATCTGCCCTCAAATTACCAATCACATGTCCCTTGAATGGAATCGTAATGATACGTTCCGATTCATATTGAATACCATTCTCCCTTAGTAAAACCTCCATCGCATTATGATATACTCTCTCACTGTATCCAGGTCCCAGTTGAGAATATATCTCTCGAGCGAATGCCTCTATATTCATTAAATATTCTTCAATTTTCTTCTTTATCTAAAGTAAGATGGTGTCCGCTGAAACTACCCGTAGGCGGCGTCGAATCAATACCACACTCAGTCGATTAGCTAATAATTTTAGGAGAGTGAATATACCAAAAAATAGTTTCAATGTAGGGACGGTGACGAGTGCGAATGATCGATACTTATCAGTTCGTTTAAGTCGTAAAAGTATTAGAGAACTTCAAAATGTGTACAAGAAAACATGGGAACAGAAAGTCGAGTATGCGGGTACGATACCATTCACCGTAGCAAATACACGGAACTATGTAAGATTTAATAGACCCACGGAACGTACAAATCGACAACTCGCCACCGTGCAACCAACCCAAGAGGATTTAACACAGTACATTGTGTATCACACACATCCCGTTCCAGGATATGATACACCACTCTTCACGTACCCGAGTGCATCAGATTTTAAGGTCTATATTGATAATTATCCAACTGTACAGGCGAATTTGATACTCGAGAACCAGGGGTATTACATCATCGACCTCATCGAAACAAATATGAATAAACCCAACACCGCTGATGTTATCCGAAAATTTAACAGTCTCATGAATGGTCAAGAATTTCAGAAAGTGAGGGTGTCATGGAGTAATTTGGTATACATTCAAACAACCCCCACTCAATGGAAAAAAGCTGTAAACAAATTCATAGACCCCATCATGCGCAGAGAATTTGGCATATCCGTCAAGTATTATACATGGGATGAACTTGGTGAAATTACACTACTAGATAGAAATGTACTCATGAATATCTCTTAGTTGTAAATAAATTCTTACTATATATCATGTACACTAGGGTCTTCCGCCCATGCATGGTACTTAGAAAGAATCGGATAAAACTATCTCGTGAAGTCGTCCATAATTTGAAAGAAATAAGCAAAATATCTTCTATCAAACAGTGGGAGTATGCAGGTGGTATTAAGTATAAAAATCATACATTTAGTGAACCGACTCGTATTACATCAAAGAAGAGAAACCGCGTCGATGTCGAAGAAATTGAGAAGGTTTGGTATTCGGAAATAGCATATCATACACACCCAGGAATTGGGTATAATGAATGGAGTATGTGTGAAAATATACAAATATTTACAACGCTTCCAAGTAATGCAGATTTTGAAGCGTACATAAAGGGCTTTCCCAGAATGCAAGTCAATCTAATTTGTGAATCACATGGATATTACGTCATTGATATACTCGAATCGTCCTATAATAGGGTAACACCTCTACCTGAAGCTGTTTATGAATACATGAGAAAACTACGTAGTCAGCCATTCATGCGTATAGGTGCATTTTCAGATGACGGAATCGAATATTTCGCAACAACTCTAAAAAATTGGAAAACCTATATTAACGAACAAGTTAATACAGATATGATGAAACTTTTTGGAATATCAATTAGTTATTATGGATATAGTGACGAACCCCCAATTATCACCATCTATCGGGATATAGATGAAGTATAGGGATACTTCCTGACCCAACACTACGATTATTACAATGATATTTTAGATATCAGGATGCACCTTGCTCCGGAAAAAAAATAAAAAGGTATAGTAAAATATGATTGATCCAGTTGACACTGCTGCTATGTTATTTGATAGTTCTATTGGCTGTTGCACCTCACCATGGTTTAGGGGTAGTTGTGTGAAGGGTGGTAAAACGTCCTATTGCCCTAAGTGTGAGTATCATTATTGCCGATTTCACCGCCCAATAAACAATGGTGGTCTGCAAGGTGGACACTCTTGTAAGTGAGTATTACCGTCTATCGGGATATAGACGTAGCATAGAATCCTCTAATTCATCAACCTCGTACCAAGCCCAATGACACTCCGACGAATCCTTATCTATTTTACACATCTCCTGTGCTTCTTTTATCGCTTCTGTGAAACGTAAACGAAGTCTCAAATTTTCCTTGATTGGCCTCACCTCCGTTATAATTGGTCGCTGGTACATACCTTCAAGGACATTTCTACGAGTCTTTGCCAATTTTATCTTATAAAGACTGTTTTCAGAGAAGGTTGCGAAGCATTTCATACTTTAGAAAGGTGTCAAACTTTTAAGCATGAGGATACTTCCTAACCCATAATTTACAAATCCATTTCTCCCCAGACTTTACAGGTTTCCCACCATGTAAAGCCTTTGAACTTGCCATTTCATAATTGTCTACTGCATCGAAGAATAAAGCATCACCTTTTTCAAGTGTATACTGTTTTTTTAGGTTTGGAAATACAGTTTCACCACCTTCGTAGTCATCGTTTAGTGCTAAAATGAATGTATACATTCTCATATTCTTACCATTTTCAAACGTATCTTGATGGGGTTTATAGTACCCTCCAGGTTTGTACCGAAGTACTTGCAAATTTTCACAGTTCACGAATGATCGATCTATGTATTTGGTACACTTATGAATCACACTCTTAATAATCGGATCTTCGCGATTAAGTCGGGTGGTCTCATCAACTTGCAAATCCTTTCTCGCTTGCTCGATGATGTAAGTTCGTTCTTCCTCTGATAGAAGACTTTTTATGAGTATAGGTTGATTATATCGAGGTAAGATGTACACAAGTATCAGAATCAAAAATAATAGAATCAGCATCTTATTGTATTCATATATAAATATTTCGGGGAAGTCGACAATTATATCGTTCACGAATTGAAACAAAAATTTCATTTCCATACTCCACAATCTTATCTAAAAGGTCTACGATTTCATCATGTCGTTCTGGTTCAAGGACATACTGTCTAAGAAAATCTCCACCTGTATTAGAAATCATTTCAAAAATGTTCGAAAGGTCTCGAGTTTTTTCTATGAATTTTTCCTGTCGTTGTAAATAATTTTTAAACATATATTCATTTATGTCATTCAACATATAGGCAATTCGTAATTGAGTATTATCTATTGGTCTCATATCCAGGTATATAAGCTCTCGTTCCATTTGGTGTACGACCACAGCATACCGTAGTATCTCATTCGTGGCACCCATTTCTCGCAATTCTCTAAACGAAGGGACACCACCACATGGAATGTCTCCATGTTCCCGAGAATTCATAGTTTTCTTCTTAAACTCTATGAAATGTGGATTATGTATTCGACCAGTATCAATCTCACCTGTTCGCCAATTGAAAGCTGTATGACATGATATACACCACATCTGAGCACAACCACTCGTCTTATGAATGACTGTTCCACATTTGGGGCATGATTTACTATCCTTATTAAGAAGTTCCATCGTTTTTACAGTTTCAGGATTACACATATGACCAGGTGTTAATGGTTCGTTACAGGCTTTACAGTATTTACATTCACATAAACCACAGTACCAATTTTCATTTAGAAAACCTTTACATTCTTCTATGGGACACTGACGCACAAAATGTCTCGGTTCAGAATCCATAAATGTTCCACCATTTCGTAGCTGTTCTAAATGTCTATATGTATTCTCCATCTCTTTATAGAGTACCCGTACTTCAATAGGTATAGGGCCATCTATTTCAAATAGTCTGTACCTATTGTGAAGTTCTATGAGATTTTCCTTTTGTTGTCGGATGATACTTTGAATTCTACGCATTTGTATTATCCGTTCAACTTCGGGTTGCGTCTCCGGCATGAGTGCCTTTTCCCTCTCAAATAGAAGAGTCTCTCGATGACGTTTTAGTTCAGTATTTCTAAAATATTTGGTACAGAATGAATCCACAAACTCACGATTCCATCGAGTTTTACACCCCATGCAATGTGGATCTTCAAATGATTCCAATATATATCTTTGAGAACATGAACGACAACTTGTTAAATCACAAAAAGGACACTTAACTTGTTTGTGATTTATCTTGTTTATTTTTTCACAACAGACATCACAAATTTCCATTAGATTAAAGGCTTATTATTTCTTTAAATTACAAATTACAAAGTGATACCACCTTTTCCCATGCGTTTGAAATCTTATTAGAACTGACATGTCACGAATTGAGCCAACACTTCCCGCATATTCTCACGTTTATATATCGTTTTCGCAAAAAATAACGTCATTTCAGCATCCCTGTATGACATGTATGAATGCCCATGCTTCTCATATAACTCCGCAACGTTATCAAGGTTATCATCACACCAATCTTCCACCTCTATCTCTGTCATATCCCCATGCAGACATTTTTCGATGAAATCGGCAACCTCGTCGCTGAGAGGCATGTCGGTAATCACGGTACAGTCGTCGTCGGGGTGATTCATCATATTTTCTTACATTATTTCCATTTTGGCTTCGACTTACGCTTCAATTGTTGCTTTTTTTGTGTAGATTTAACACTTTGTCCAGTATCTTTGGCTACCTGTTTATTTTTCTTTCGTAGTTCCGCCTTCACCATACGTTTCGCCTCGGCCGCCTCACCCGACTTTTTGATTCGCTCTATATTGGTCATCTTGGAAGCCGCAGCCTTAGCTTGGGCGACCCTATCAGCATTAGCCTTAGCCTTAGCTTGGGCGACCCTATCAGCATTAGCCTTAGCCTTAGCTTGGGTGACCCTATCAGCATTAGCCTTAGCCTTAGCTTGGGTGACCCTATCAGCATTAGCCTTAGCCTTAGCTTGGGCGACCCTATCAGCATTAGCCTTAGCCTTAGCTTGTGCGACCCTATCAGCATTAGCCTTAGCCTTAGCTTGGGCGACCCTATCAGCTTCAACCTTAGCCTTAGCTTGGGCGACCCTATCAGCATTAGCCTTAGCCTTAGCTTGGGTGACCCTATCAGCTTCAACCTTAGCCTTAGCTTGGGCGACCCTATCAGCATTAGCCTTAGCCTTGAGACGATCCTCACCCATCTTACGAGCTTGATTGAAAATCACCTTACGGGAAAAAGGGTTCTTGGTGTTCCACTTACTCATAAATCCTGTCACATTAGCATTTGTGAGACCCTTAATCTGTTTGATTTTAAATTCTACACCATCACGAATTTTCTTATTTGTGTTTGCCTTATTGAGTTCTTTACCCTTAATGTTCAGTTGTTTGTTTAGTTCTACAGAAGCGTTGAATGGTTTATTACGGTCTCGTTTTTCTGATTCGACCAATTCAACCATTTTCTTAACATTTAGAGCAATCCGATTAAATTCTTCACCAGTTTGAAATGGATCTCCGGCACGTGTTTTTAATTTCATAAATCGTTTATCATTCTGTTTGGAAAGTTCACTAAGAATTTTATTGCGTTTGGCCATACGATTATCAAGGTTTCTCTGTTTATTGATATTATTCATAGCCTTACCAGCATTGAAATTATTAACCTTATTTGATGCCATACGACGTTTCTTCCCTTTTGCCATTCCCTTCTTTTTAGCTTTGTCGATAGTTTGAGCTTTTCTTTTGATGGGTTCGATATCAGTCTTAGCGTTCGTAACCTGACTCATAAATTTAGCTTTCTGTTCCATGGTAAGATCGGTAAGACCATTTAAGAATGCCTGTAATGTAGTCTGTTTCGCCGCGAATGTATTAGTTTTACCTTTCATCTGTTTGTTCAACGTAGTGATTTCTTTCTCAAGAACACTTGTATTTTCCTTGAGTGTAACCCGATTGATAAATTTATTCTTATTCACATTACCGAGAAGTGTTTTATTCATGAATGTACGAAGTTTCTTCTTCTTTTGAACCACAATATCCGCATTCATGGATTCTCTCTTCTTTTTAGCTTCTTCTTTTGCTTTAATCCCAGTTATTAAACCACCCTTAAAATCACCGATGAGTTTAGTTCCATATTCACCTATGTTTAGTGATAATACAAAGTCGTTAACATTACGGTTAGTAATTTTCTTATTTTCAATCCTAGCATTCTGAGTCCGAGCCTCCTGTATGATTGTATCGACATTCGCATTAGGTTTCGTTAGATTAGACCTAAATATAGCCTTCTTATTTTCGTTTAAGCTTTTTAGATTTATCAGTATGTTTTCAAGTTTTTTCTGGTTCCGTGTTCGACGAATATCAGTTGCATTCGCCTTAGCGGAGTTTAGAGTCTTGTTTGAATTCTGTGTGAATATAGTACGTATTTTTTGTTGATTCTCCTTGGTGAGTCCTAAACGACCCATATGAGTATCGAGTTCGGAAAGTTCTTTTTTACGCATTTCACCTTTCTTTTTTTCAGCGAGTTTCTCTGCATTCACTTTAAAAGCGTTAACATTTCCAGGTTTACGGTTAAATCGTAATAATATAAATTTTTTATCTTGATTTGTTATGTTTATACCTTTCAGAATTTCTTCAAGTTTTTTACGATTCTCGGCAATTCCCTCACTTTTTTTCTGTTTTTTTATGGTATCTGCTTTGCGTTTCATTTTGTTTAAATCTTTCACAGTGTTAAACTCGAGCATGATCGCATTACGATCAGATACATCGAGATCGAGTTTTTCACTGATATATGTATAAAGTTCTTGTTTTTGTATCGCTTGTTTTTTATTAACTTGAGTATTTTTAAAACTTTTAACATTTTCTAACAAAGTACCTAGAGAATTGTTTTGGTTTTTGAAACGTTTGAGAAAACGTTCCTGATTTTCTTTATTTATATCACCCATGACATTTACAAGTTTACGAAGATCTTGTTTCTTTTTTCCGGTGAGAAGACCATTCAATTTGTTTTTGAGTCGTTGAACATTATTCATAGATTTAATTGCATTTAAATTACTTGAAATATTAATATTTCTGTTCAGTGCTCGTCGAGCGAGATTCTTCTTATCTCTATTAATATAAGCTTTGTTGATAGTAGTATCAATATTTTTTACATTATCCATGTTTTTGATATTTACAACTACGTCTAAATTGAGTTTATTTTCTTCTCGAGCCTTACGAATACGTTCAGATATGCGTTTCTTTTCACCTGAGATACCTTTAATTTTCTTAGCCTTATTACGAAGAGAATTTATATTTTTTGGGTTAAGTTGAAATTCTTGCATAATTTTACTAACTTCATTTGAATTGAGTTCCAACTCATTAGTCAGATAACTACGAAGTGCCAATTCCTTTTCCTTCTTAAATTTGTCTGAACGCTTAGATGCTAAATTTTTAACATTTTCGGGGGTCATCTCTGGATAACTATTCCATTCATTCAGAATAAATTGGCGATCTACATTTTTTAAATTATATTTGTTCAATATGTTAGTGATATTCCGAGGTTGTTCGGTGCGTTTACTTCTCATATATTGGTCAATAGTACGCATGATTGAACGCAAATTCCCTGTTTGATTGTAAAATTGTGTTCGCTCGGAAACTGGAACTTTTTTCTCATCAAGATAATTAGTGAGTTTAGATTTCTGTTTATTTTTTATAATATCATCAGCCATTTCGAGACTTTTTTCCACGTCGAGATTACGTGCGAGAACAGTTTGAATATTTTGAGTAGTGAGTCCGAGTCGTCTCATATACACGGAGATTTCATCTTTTTTGGACTTACTTTTTGAGGCAATTGCCCGATCAATTTGAGTACTCACATTTTTCATATTTTTTAACGTTTTGATAGCTGTAATTTTATTCATGAAATCGTTTTTCACACCCGCATTTATTATTTTATTGGACAAGGTATTTCGAGTTTTATCAATCTTACTATCGATTGCAGTATCGACCTTACGATTTATTTCTTTGAGTGCATTTTCAGATGTGATAGTAGAGACGCTACTATTGAAATTTAATTCGACATTGTATTGTTTCGCAGTTGCGATCTTTGCAGTAAGGATTCGTTTTTTACTTTCAATAGTACCTTTCTCAGTGACTTCTTTATTTATAGACGCCTTAATATTTGATAGAGAAATTTTTGAATTTTTAAACTGCTGAATGAATGCATTTTTTTTCGATTTATTGATATCCAATGGTTTTAAATATTGTTCTAATTCATTAATATTATTTGTACGATTATCACTCTTGAATTCCTGAATGGCTGTATCTATATTTTTACGAAGTTGATTGAGATTGGTACTACTGATCTCCAATTGTTTAATGAATACATTTTTTTTACTTTGTGTGAGACTCTTACTCTGATTGATATAGGCTTTCACTTCACGTTTACGTTTAGTGCGGAGCTCTATTTTTTGTTTATTATCAATGGTCTTTTTACGTACCGTCGCAGTGTTTATCACATTACGAAGTTGTACTACTTTTTCAACATTTTTCAATTGTTCAATGCTACGAGAATATTTTACATTCAACGATTTCGCCTTTTCGTATAGCTTCTCTTTCGCAGACCCAATGATACGTATTTTTGCAGCATCAACATTCGCATTTGTTTTAATATTGATAATACTCGCTTTTATATCGGCATCAAGATTCATTTCACGAGCGATTGTGGAGAGTTTTTGAATTTTTAATGCAAAAACACCCCCTTTTTTGGTAGTCCCAGCGGATATTATACTTTTTTCGATGTTATTAACTGCACTTAGAATACTCAATTTTGAAATACTACGTGAAAATTCCGTATAAACATTCATTTGTTTCGCGAGTGCTATGAGACGTTGCTTTTCTGAAACAAGTTTACCCACATTTCTCTTATTTTTTAGACTTTTAGCTTCAGTCACTAATTTGTTAATGTCTTTTTGACCGTTGTTAAAACGAGACATGATAACATTTTTGTTTTGTGAATTAAGTGTAAGTTCATCGAGACGTTGAACGAGACGCATTCTTTTATTCGTATCTCCACCTCGGATGATTTCACCTTGTTTAGTAGTAGCTTCACGTTTCAATGTATTGATACTTTCACCTTTATTGAAACGTCTGAGAAATGCATTTTTGTTTTTCTGATTAATTTTCAATGGTGTGAGAAAGCTGAGAAGATTTTGTTTAACAAGGGAACCTTTTTCCTTTTTCCTTTGTTCATAAAGTTTAATGGCTCGGGTTTTCAGAGAGTTCAAATTGGTTTTACTATTGATAAGCCGTTGAAGACCCCTTTTATCGTCATCTGAAAGTTTTACATTTGCGATCATATTCATAAACTCCCGTTTCCGGTTGGTGATAGTAATACGATTTTTTGATTTTGACTTTCCAATTCCGAAAAATCTACCAATACCAGGTCTTTTACGAGTCTCTTGTGATCGACCTTTGTTGAATAAACTACCCCTGGGAAAGTTAACCCGTGATTCAGGTCTGGGTGTATTGAATTTTTTCACAGCGCTCACTTGACCCTTGAGAAATTTTGGTGTTTGACCTTTCATGAATAAACTACCCTTTGGAAAGTTAACTCGTGATTTAGGAGTTTCGGTCCTAAATGTATTGGTATTGGTCTTCAACGCATTAACGTTGTTGTTGGTCTTCAACGCATTAACGTTGTTGTTGGTCTTCAACGCATTAACGTTGTTATTGGTCTTCAACGCATTAACGTTGTTATTGGTCTTCAACGCATTAACGTTTTCCACTGCTGTGTTAGTGTTCACTGCTGTGTTGTTGGTCTTCAACGCATTAACGTTTTCCACTGCTGTGTTAGTGTTCACTGCTGTGTTGTTGAACGTTTTCGTTACATGTCTTCTACCAATCTTCACTGGTTCATATACTTTCATGTAACGTAATCGCTTACCGATAGAATCAATCATCTGACTTTTCGTCATTTGATCCAATTGTTTGAGACCAACTTTACGAGCAACTTTCTTGATTTCATTACGTTTCGATGATGAATCGAATAAAATCTCATAGTCGTTCGGTTTAAGTGGTGAATTCTTATCGATTAGGTATGTTTTCGTGGAGTTCATGATGAGTGGGGGTAAGGGTAACTTATCCGCTTTAATTTCATCGTAGACTTGACATATTTGTTTTTTTGTCAGTTTAATATCTTGGCCTGTGTTCAACTTAATAAGTGCCCGCAAGTCATCTATATTGGCGTCGGGATCGCACGCCTCAATCATATATAATAAACTGATAAAAAAAGTGTTATGTTGTGTATCCGATTGTATACAATTTCACCTTCTGTTCATAATCCATGCTAAAATCAAATACATTTATATCTCCTACATTAGTTTCTATAATCTCAATTGGCATGTCGCATACCACTCGATTTGATAGTGCAGATCGAATAATCGTATCTACAAATTGTTTGGGTGTATCGATCGTATCCTGATAAATACGATCCATTTTGATTTTCATACATATGATTTCATGTGGTTTTTTATCTAAAAATGGTGTGAGTGGAAACTCCTCCTTTACACCTCCATCTACGTATGTTCTATTTTCATAGGAACCACATGCGAATATAAATGGTACAGCCATGCTCATACATACCGCATCTATTACCTTCATATCTGGATGTGAATCTTTAGAGAAATAAACAGTTTCCGAAGTGTTCAGACAAAATGCAGATACATAAATTTTCATATCCAAATCACTAAACGTTGGATCACTCCCACAAATATCAATCAATTTTTTACGTATCGGACCCATATCAACAAAACCAAATTTGTTAAAAAATGAACCCAGACGTATTTTAACAAAAGTGGGGATATCCAAAGAAAGTGATAGATCGAGTATTTCATCGACTGACATCCCCAATGCCAGAAATAGAGCCAATATTGCACCAGCTGATGAACCAGAAATTTCTCGTACATCTGCGAGTGCAGTTTCACGTGCTTTTAGAGCACCAATGAGTGAAAAAATACCCATAGACGCTGGTCCAAGTACGAGATACTTCATCTCCTTACTTAATAGAACTGAGGAAATTGGCGACGCAAAAGCGCAAACACCACCGCGAAGACGATCGAGTGGGTCAAGGCAGCGGGGAGGCTGGTCTGACCCGATCGAACCACACCACCCGAACCTGGGGGGAGGGTCAAGAGAAGACCTGGACTGAGGGCCAAGAAGAGGGAAGTGGCCACGAGCAGATCGGTCTTGGTGAGTACGATACCCAACGCCTTGGCGACGAGACTGTACACCAAGAAGAACACGAGCGCGTGGAAGAACACGGCGGGTGGGGCAGTCTTGCGGTTCATGAACTTGACGTTTTTGCCAGCGGTGGTGACGAGTACACCTGGGCTGAGTGCGAGAAAAAGGGCGGCAGGGATGGCAACTTTCTGGGAAGTGATATCGGGCAGCATTTTAATATAAGCATATATATTTTTTCATGAATTCTGCGAAATGGTAATAGGATGCACCTCGCATCATATATTCATGAAGATCGTTGTTATTTATAATTCGCCTGATGTGTCGCCATATATAATAGAGTGTCTCGTTCTCGTCATCATGTGAATGTTCAATATATGGGTTATGCTCAGTATAGCAAAACTCCACAAAGTCGCAAAATTCCCCTGAGTGTTCAACTCTTGCATCATACAGGAGTGTCCTGATGGTATCCCACATCATGTGTAATTCATCTGAGTATTCGACTTCCCAGTCTTCGATATTCAGAGGAGTGTGTTCATTGTTAAATTCATCATCATCGCTCACATCGGCATCAAAACCGGTGTTCGCTTCGTATACGTATTGGCTCCAGACCATGGTTAGTTACTTATCTTCTTTTTCGGTTTTATCCTTTATGCCAGTTAATGAGAGAGAGGTTGATTCCTTGACTTTAAGCCCATCTTGTATCGCATTTAAAGCGCCTTCAACTTTGGTCTCATCTCCACTAAAAAATGTGAGTAATCCTTCCTTAATCGCATCCTTATTCATACTACCTTTCCTGACTGATTTACGGATACTAATTTTACCTTTCCTGAGGTTAATGGTATCAATACCCTGACCAACCATATGCTTCTTCACAGACTCTTTTAGACGTTTTTCCTCCTGGTTAAGAACCTTAATATCAGATTTCGCTTCTGTGAGTTGTTTGGTAAGCTCCACAAGTTTAGCAACACTTTCGGAAAGGTCACTAGAAACAGAACTCATTATTTAATACTATATACACCTAATCTTTAAGCACAGAGACCACGCTGCATGAGATCGGGAACGATGGTGGAGTTGTTCCACACAAAAGGTTCCTTAGAGTTAGGGGGGTCCTTGCGAATCTGTTGGTTCGCGTTACGGAGAGCACCACCGACAGTTTCGGGGAAGCCAATTTGTTTGCGGGGTTCGAGGAAGTTTTGTCCCTTCAGAATGTCTTCTGGGGCAAACTGTCCAAAGTCTTCAGCTGAGGCAATCTCACGGGGGAGGAGGGATGACGCGAGACCGGTACCCTTGTTCATACCACCGCATACAGAGACCGATGGGGCGGTTACAGGGCCGGCAGTAGGACCCGCCGCAGTGGGAGCCATACCGAGAGGCGCATATTCACGCTCGACGATGGCGTATCCTGATTTGGTGTTCATGTTAAAGAGGAGGAAAATCAAAGCAGCGACGGCCACCAACATGAGGATGTTCTGGTTGCGACCCTTCATTATCTTTTATATAGTATAAGAGTTTTTTTTATTGGTCAATCTCATCGACAAATGCATACCCATCTGGATAAATGTCAATGGTCGGGTCATCATGGACCCTGACCTGGACAACATTCCAAGTTGGACCAAAAGCCTTTTTGGCAAACCAAAGACCGGCAAATTCTAGGATAACATCACAATTCTTACCGGGCTGGACAGATTCGAATTCTGCAACCTCCTGTTGTGCATTGAAAACCTTGGTCACACCATCGAGATGATCGCCTGTGACCTGATCATCTTTCAAGCTAGGAGTGTAAGCACTCTTGATTACATTTTCAGAAAGTTGCTTACCAAACCATTCTGAGCATTTTTCATATGCAGCTTCCAGATTCCGTGTATCAAAATCAACAATCTTTGCAATGTTCAATTCGGATACGGCATCCATTACAACTTCCCCTGAGACATCCGCAATTTTGACTCCATTCAATTGAATAAGGGACTTACGCTTATCATCGTTGAGCGCCTTTACGAAATAGAGACCATCATCACCTTTGGCTGGAGCGTTGTAGATCATTTATAGATTTATTGTGTCTCATTTCTTTAAACCAACAAATGGTATAGCTGCGGCTTTATTGAGTAACTCTTTCGGTACCCATGCATTTCGTTTGGGGTTGTACCCATATAACGTCTTGGTGACATTCAAGTTTTTGGGTAATGCTTTCGCATTTATTGGTCGTAATGGGTACTCATTTTTCACATACTTGATGTTATTTACGTTTTCCCATTTCAATGTTTTGGTATTAAAACGCTTATTTCCTGAGGATTTATTATATCCATTTACCTTTGTATTTTTCACGACAGGTTTAAGACCATGCACAAATTGTTTAGATAGTTTTTCACTAGAGGGTTTTGTTGTGAATTTTTTATATTTATATGGATCCACTTTTAGAGCTGCACGAAGAGCGACACTACTAGGTTTAGATTGTACTTTCCGTTTCGTCTTAATTTTGGGAGATATAGATTTAAATACATTCTCCATGGAACTTGAAGCACTAATTTTCTTATCAATAAGCTGTGCTAAGCGAACGAGTCTCTGACGATCTTTCTCCTTTTTCTCTGGGCGAAGTCTGAGTTTCTGCATGAGATAGATATCCTCAATGAGAAACTCTTTACTCGCAACTAATAGACGTTTATTGTTGATGAGTTTCCCTGTGACGACATCCCGATAAGTGATACCTCGTTTTTTTGTGAGTGCAACTTCATATCCAAATTCATTTGGTCGCATGAAAGGAATATCTAGGATGCCACCAATGTTCGCATTCTCAATTTTCCCAGTTTTGGGAAAAAAGTGACGAATGTTCAGATCAAGTGCGAACAACTCTACATCAATGAAAACGTCACTTTTACTTGGTTTGTTTCCATTCCCTATTTTCTTCTTTTTTATGATCGTGTATCGTCTCATGACATATGAACCACTTGTCTTGAAACCGATACCAAGAAACTTGCATAATTTTGAGTGTTTCTTCTGCATTAACATAATTCTCTTCTTGATGGCTAAATTAAGTCGCTTGGCGATTTCACCTAACTTGTTCCACAGTCGGAGTTTTATCGCTTGAAGCTTACCGAAATACTTTTCATTCATGGGTATCCGAGGGACAAATTTAGCATCAATATCACTTGTCACGATACGTTGATCCAGTTCGACATATAGATTGAATGCTTCACCTCCACTCACGATCAGGTCACCAGCGGAGTTTAGAAACTGTGTGAGTTCACCTAATGTATTTAGAATGATATCACGGATAGAATCCGTCACAAATACATACACAATCTTTTCGAATGTTTTATCAGGGTAAATACTTTTTACGCGACTGCGGAATTTACCAAGGTCTCTGGGTAAGTTCCGTTCATAATATTTCTTCAATTTTTCATCATTGAATAGAAGATTTTCGTTTACGAATTTTTCGATCGTCGACTTCGAATAAATATGATCATCCATTAATATATCATGATATATTAATATGGTATGCCGAGAAATATTCGGCGATTGTCGATGCTATGCATACAAGGGGGAGAATGAACAATTTTGTGCAAAGAGGTGGGGGGTTAATATACTCCCATGTTCATCTGATTGTTGTGTAGGTGGGTGTCCTGATGATGGATCGCGACAACCTTATCGGTTCATAGACCGTCCGGGAATATCATTCGTCAACTTAGATAAACGTGCACTCTTTTTTATATGGTTGATTATTACATTAGTAACTATATACTTCTTCACTGACTTAAAGATTACCAGGGTAAGAAAGATATAATGTCTCTCGAAACCATTCAAACTGAAATCGCCGCCCTTCGCAATGATATCAAGAACCTCTCCAAGCTCGTTCGCAAAGTGAAGAGCACACAGGATGACCCAGATGGTGAGAAGGCTAAGGCTCGCGCCGCCAACAACGGTTTCAACCGTAAGCAGGATGTGACGCCTAAGTTGCGTGAATTCCTAGGACTTCCAGCTGATGAGCTTATCTCTCGATCGGAAGTGACTAAGTTTATCACCAAATACATCGCTGAACAAGGTCTCAAACACCCCGAGAACGGTCGTCAAATTATTCTCGACGACAAGCTCCGCGAGCTCCTCGAACCCCCTGCGGATACTCAAATTACCTACCTGAACATCCAGAAGTTTCTCTCACCTCATTACATTAAGAAGGAGGCTTAAAAAATAAACACATACTATACATAACAATATGGTGACCCTCGTTGATAAGGTGAGGGTTGAACAACTTGTTGGTACAAAGATCAAAAATCTTGATTTGTACCAAAAGGCATTTACACATAAATCTGCTCTCAAAGAGTATGACCAGTTTACTGAATCTTTCGAGACTCTAGAATTTATTGGAGATTCGGTTTTAGGTTTTGTGATTACTAAATTTTTATTTGATCGCTATGAAAGTCGTCAAGAAGGTTTCCTCACGAAAGCTCGTACCAAGCTCGTCCGTGGTGAAACATTGGCTAAAATTGCGAGTGTACTCAACCTCAACGATATCGTCATTATGGATGAAAAGGGAATGCGTAATGGATGGAATAATAATCCTAAAATTTTGGAAGATGTTTTTGAGGCCCTCATCGGTGCCATCTACATGGATATTGGTCTCATTCACGCCAAAGAGTTTATCCTCAGGATTTTTCAAGACCCGAAATATGTTGATATGAATTCCATCATGGTGGATGATAACTTCAAGGATCACTTAATGCGACACTGTCAAGTGCAGAATTGGCCCCTACCGGAATATCGCGTCGCTGCACATCATGAAGGTCTCTTTTACATCGATATCTACATCAATGATGGTTTTGTTGCTAGGGGTGTAGCTAAAAGTAAGAAACAGGCTGAACAAAACGCTGCGCAGACATATTTTCAGGTAAAAGAAGAACTTAAAAACTACAACTTTAATTAATGTAAGATGCATCCCAACGTCAAGGCGTTGCTCGAGAGGGAGTATGCCGCACAGAAATCAGAAGAATGGCTCGCCCTCCGTGGTAAAATGTTGACTGCTTCAGATGCGGCCACAGCCATAGGTGTAAATAAATACGAAACACCCGCTGAACTTTTACTGAAGAAATGTGGTCTCGGTGAAAAATTCATGGGCAATGCAGCTACGAGACATGGTGAGAAGTATGAAGATGAGGCTCGTATACTCTACGAAGAGAGACATGGGGAAGTTGTACATGAATTGGGGTTATGTCCACACCCGATTCATACATGGTTAGGTGGGAGTCCTGATGGTGTTTCCGAATCTGGTAAGCTTGTAGAGATTAAATGTCCCCCGATGCGACAGATTGTACCTGGGGAAGTCCCCATTCATTATATGCCCCAGCTTCAGTTGTGTATGGAAATTTTAGACCTAGAAGAAGCAGATTTTATTCAATATAAACCAGCTGAGACCAATTGGCCTCGCCCCGAAGAATTTGATGTCGTCAACGTTAAGAGAGACCCCGAATGGTGGAAAACCAATTACCCAATCATGAAGGAATTTTGGGATAAAGTACTCTATTTCCGGGAACATATTGATGAACTCCCACCACCTAAGTTGAAAAAGACAAGAAAGAAAAAAGAACCTGAGCCAATTGTCTGTGAAGTACAACTACTAGCTGACGAGGATCATTATCATGACGATTGAAGATCAGTACAACTTGGCTAAGAACACCCTTAACGGTCGTCTCTTTTCCCCGTATCAACGGGAAGGTGTACTATGGATGCTCACTATGGAAAATCAAACTTCGGGACCCAAGGGTGGGTTCCTATGTGACGAAATGGGTCTGGGTAAGACCGTGCAGCTCGTTTCCACTATGCTTGGAAACCCAAAGCCCCGCACACTAATCATCGTACCCAAATCTATTATCACCCAGTGGGTTGAAGAGATTAACCGCTTTGCTCCCAGCATAACAATCAATGTATTTGACGGACCGGGTCGAAAAATAGACACCGTATCTGATGTGACTATCGCACCTTACACAATCCTTTCGGTTGAAACCAAAACACCACTTCACATGACTACATGGGACCGTGTTATACTTGACGAAGCCCATGAGATTCGAAACAAAAAGTCAAAACTTTTCAAGAGTGTGTGTCGTCTTCATACACAGATCAAATGGATAGTCACTGGTACACCAGTGTTTAACTCTATGGAAGATTTCGTGTCACTGTGTACTTTTCTAGGTCTCTCAAAGGTGGTTGTGCAGGGTATGACCAATAAGATCAAGGACATCTATATTCTGAGACGCACCAAAGAAGATCTCGCTCAAATTAGTGATCGTCTTCGTCTTCCACCCTGCTATTTCGAGAATGTGGAACTAGAGATGTACCCGGATGAGAAGCAGTTGTATGAGATTGTATTTCTCGAGGCACAGGAGACTATCAGAGATGCGTTTAGGCATGCACAGAGTCTGAATGCTAAGAATATGGTCATCTTAGAGTGCCTCCTAAGGGCGCGTCAATGTATGATATGGCCTCAAATGTATCTCGACGGAATCGCTAGGCAAAGTAAGACACAACCAGAACAGTGGGTGGGACGATCAAAAAAGATGGAGACCCTATTTGAGATGATTATGGGACATCCAGATGAAAAGACTTTGATCTTTTGTCAGTTCAGGGGTGAAATGAACCATATTCAGAAGAATCTCACACGACCTGTATACCGGATAGATGGGTCAGTTCCTAAGGATGAACGTGTCAGGCAAATTTCAGAATTTAAGAAGGCTGCCCCGGGTGCGATTTTCATCATTCAGATCAAAAGTGGTGGTCAAGGTCTTAACCTCCAAGAGGCGACGCGTGTGTACATTACAGCACCCTCATGGAACCCGGCAACAGAACTCCAGGCTATTGGTCGCAGTCATAGAACTGGACAAACCTGTCCAGTGTATATCAAGAAACTTGTATATGAGGAATGTCCGCGTTTTGTGAGTGTGGAACAGGAAATGATGGCTCTCCAAGGTCATAAATCGATCGTATGTTCGAAAGTACTCAATGATGAACGAATCGAAAAACAGATCCCAGTCAACAGGACAACAGATAAAATATCAATTCTCGACATCAGGAAAATTTTCAAAGCGTAATATAAAAGATGATTGGTTCCCGCGCTGAAGTTTTCCACGGTAACGCTGATAACACCTCCGGTGGTCTCGCCAAGAAGGATCTCATGATGAAGGATGGTCGCATTGTGTCCAAGGCGGCGAGCAAGGCTGCTAAGAAGTCCCTCAAAAAGAACCCCAAGTTCGCTGCGTTCATCGAGATCGCGAAGGAGAAGGCTGAGAAGAAGGATTCCTTCTGTCTGGTCCCCAAGAAGGGTAGCAAGACTTACAAAAAAATCATAAAGGATAGTAAGTAAACATGTCTCTCACAAAATGGAGAGATTCTGTGACGGTAGCGAAAATTAAACTTGGTATGGACCCAAAGAAGTTTACCAGGGTTCAGGGTAAACTGCTAAAGGAGGCGCAGGCTATTTATAGTATTTTACTTTTGAATAAATCTAAATCTTAAATTGAAATCCCTTGAGATTTTGGGGCTCATACACGATGAGCTGGTGAAGTTTCCAAGTACACCCAAACTTTCTGTTCAAGAAATACACACTGCCGAGTTCGACGATGGCGTGCCCCGAATTTCTTGCATAGAGACCATTTTTAACTTCATCCTTGATAGGATTCTTATCCGCATCAAATACATTCACCTTAATCTGATCTTGCATCGTAGTATCAACTTTGACCCTAAATTTTGGTTCACGATCAGTAGATTCCTTCATATTGGAATTGAACATGGGTGTGAGTTCTTCCTTCGTCATCACACTTCCAAAAATCACTTCACTTTGTTTTACAACGGCGTCAATAATAGTACTCTCAATCGCTTTTAGAGATTCGTAAAATTTTTTCATATAACTTTCCTCCTCATCATACCCTTTTACAGCGAAATCGATGTTATATTTTGTTGGACCAACTTCAGGTGTAAATCCGGAGACACCAAAAGGCATGTACATACGGGGAAATTGTACACGGAGGGGTGTTCCTTGTTTAGTAGAAAGTACAATTTTACGATTTGTGTACTCATTGATTTGCAGGTTTTCGAGAGCGTTGTCCATGTCTTTCTATTAATCTATAGTCTCAAAACTTTAAGCCGAACATGCTACGCAATCAGGCTCTAAGCTAAACTGAATGGGACGCGCTTTCGCTTTTGAGCGAAGGTAATACATCCCAGTCTTGAGACCCGCTTTCCATGCATACATGTGCATCGATGACAGTTTGGACATTGTGGGACTTTCCATAAAAAGGTTCATGGATTGGGATTGATCAATGAAACGACCACGATCCGCAGCCATATCTATGATACATTTCTGACTGATTTCCCATACAGTCTTGTATAATTTCTTGATATCATCTGGAATATCTACGATGGTTTGGATGGAACCACCAGCTTTCACCATAAGGTCCTTCATTTCTTTGGACCAGAGACCAACCTTCTTGAGATCATCGACGAGGTGCTTATTCACGACCACAAACTCACCAGCGAGGGTACGTCTCAGATAGATATTCGTTGTATATGGTTCGAAACATTCATTATTCCCCAATATTTGAGCGGTAGAAGCCGTAGGCATTGGGGCCATGAGAAGACTGTTCCTAAGTCCCTTTGTCTTCACGCGGGTACGCATCGCGTCCCAATCGTAACGTCCACTGAATTTGGTTTCACCTTCCCACATATCAGGTTGGAGGATACCTTGGGATGCAGGGGAACCCTCGAAACTTTCATAGGAACCCTCAACTTCAGCAAGTTCTGAACTCGCTTCCATGGAAGCGTGATACATCGTCTCAAATATATGTGCGTTCATGATGCGTGATTCTTCACAATCGAATGGGAGTCCACAAAGAATAAATACGTCCGCGAGACCCTGAACACCCAAACCGATCGGGCGATGTCGCATGTTAGAACGCTTAGCAGTCTCCACGGGATAAAAGTTCCGATCGATAACACGGTTCAGGTTCTTTGTGACCGTTTTCGTCACTTCATGGAGCTTCTCATAATCAAATGACTTCGTCTCCCTGTTCACATACTTCGGAAGAGCGATGGATGCCAGGTTACATACAGCTGTTTCATCTTTGTTTGTATGTTCTATAATCTCTGTACACAGGTTGGAACTCTTAATGACGCCCAAATTCTTCTGGTTACTCTTCGAGTTACATGCATCTTTGTAAAGCATGTATGGTGTCCCAGTCTCCGTTTGAGACTTGAGAATTGCTTTCCATACTTCAGCGGCTGGGACAGTCGAATGGGCGAGTCCCTCCTCTTCGTATTTTGTGTACAATTCGTCAAACTCCTTCCCATAACAATCGGAGAGACCCTTCGCTGTGTCTGGGCAGAAGAGTGACCAATTACCCCCCTCTTCAACCCGCTTCATGAAGAGATCTGGAATCCACATGGCAGAGAAGAGGTCACGACAACGAGCTTCCTCGTCACCTTGATTGAGACGAAGTTCCAGGAAGTCCATAATGTCGGCGTGCCACGGTTCCACATACACTGCGATCGAACCCTTGCGACGACCAGCCTGGTTCACGTATCGTGCCGTGGCGTTGAACACCCTAAGCATCGGGATGATACCATCTGATTGACCATTGGTCCCCCGAATACGAGACTTATTCGCCCGGATATCATGGATATGCATCCCGATACCTCCAGCCCATTTACTAATTTGTGCACATTCCGTTAGGGTTCCATAGATACCATCGATGGAGTCTCCCTTGTTCGCGATGAGAAAGCAGGAAGACATTTGAGGTCGAGGTGTACCAGCGTTAAATAGAGTTGGTGTAGCATGGATGAATAAACCACGAGACATCTTATCATATGTGTCGAGTACAGAGGGAATATCCTTTCCATGAATACCAATGGAGACGCGCATGAACATATACTGTGGTGTCTCGATCAACTTCCCTTCGACGCGTTGAAGATACCCTTTCTCGAGAGTCTTGATACCAAAGTACCCAAAATCGAAGTCTCGGTCACTCTTGATATCATCCTTGACCTGTTGGGCAACTTCAACAACTTCGTCTGTGACGACGCCAGCTTTCTGAAGCTTCTTCATGGCGAGATGGAAATTATTGGGACACACTTTATGGATGTTACTTGCGATAATACGGGTGGCGAGAACCTCATAATCTGGTTCGGAGGTGATCATACCAACACATATTTCAGCGGAGAGGGTATCGATCTCCTGTGCGGTAATGTTATCGTACATAGAAGAAAATACCTGTTGTGCAACCTTAGAAGAGTCACATTTTTCAGAGAGTCCATACGTTAAATTCTTGATCCTATTGGTGACATTGTCAAATTTCATATCCTCAATACGACCTGAGCGTTTAATGACCCTCATATATCTAAAGTTCTACTTTTATTTTTAACTTACTTCTTACATTCAAGATCCGCACTCCTCACGGACACGGTTCCAAAGGTCTCAAACTTTCGGTTAGGTTGGAGAAGATAGGTGTTCACGAAAAAATCACCATTCTCACCGGCTTTGGCAACAGGGGGGTAAGAACCAACGAAGCAGGCTGGGGCTTTGCATGGAATTTCCTCGAAGGTTGGGGGCTTGTTGGCATACACTTCATTAAAGTCAGCAAAGTTCACCATTTACTATTCACACACAATTTTTTTCGGCGACTATATTAAATGTGTGATAACCTCCACCTTGATTCCATTCAACAGTGTGAGACCCCATTGAACACTCTCTTCTTTTCAGAATTTAACAAAAATTTAATTCAACGTGGCATTCGACAAACATTCAAGAATAAGAGTGGGATCGCGATCGATTACCAAAACCCCGACGATCTCTATGGTATCATGCGAATGGTATTCATCAACACCGCTGGTGATCATCACACCCAAGTGAATGAACAAGTTAAATTCATAAACACACGAGTTATCGAGACCGCTCTATCTCAAATCCAGACTGGTGTATCCCAGTACATTGCGTATGCGAAAGAGATCGATACCATTAGTGTTCCACTTGATCAACCTATAAATACGAGTACGACGGGAAAGAAGATTGGCTTCAATGACAAGATCGGTATTAATTAAAGATTATGAACCAGGTATACATAAGTGATGAGTCTTAATTATTATAAGACAGAAACTGAAAAGGTGTGTAGATCGAAAGGTTGGGATCGAGCTGCTGTAGATACTGTATGGCTTCTCCTGACTGAAGAATTTGGTGAACTCGCATCGGCAATCAGGCAGTACAAGAAAACATTCAAGAAGACAAACCTCAAGAAGGAGCGGGGTACTGATGTCATGATGGAAATGGGTGATGTTTTTAGTTATCTCTTCCAACTGGCGCATATGTTAAATGTTGATCTAGATAAAATGTGGGAGGAACATCGGTATAAAATGAAGAGTAAAAATTATAATCTGAACTAGTAATAACAACGATGAGTGTGTATATGCTCAACGATGAAGATGCTATCAACGATGTGAACCCATTTGTCACACACGACTTCTCCCTTCCTGGGGGTGTGCGACAGACGAGTAATTCTATGGATTTTGTTGAAGTGAAACCTTCTATGAATGTTCCTCTCGCAGAAAAGAGTGTATTTTGTAAGACGGGTCTGTGTAAGGAAGAGACCAAACCATGTCTTATTGAGAAGGATGTTCATCCACGACGGAATATAGATTACGGTTTCACACGGGATAAACCTGCTAGGATCGGTGTATCCAATAAAAGTATACCCTATTTATGGATTTTTCTGGTTGCTATTCTTATTGTTCTCGCTCTATTGTATTTAAGACGCTGAGAAAGTATTCAAGACGAGACTTTTTTATACACATCTGGATAGCATGTTGAATGTATTTTTTACATATCTTTTTCGCAAGCTCCATCTGCCAAGTACTCTCCATATTTATGCGGGGTGGTTGGAATGTTGGATCAATGATTTTAATAGCATGTACAAGACGAATGTATACTCGATCAGGCTGTTCATATAAAAGAATATTTTCAAGTGTGAGCTCAGTCATACGCTGACGAACCTCGATAGTTTTACGGACCATCACATCAAGGAATTTTTCATAAGGAATTGAACGTTTTTTAGACTCGAGTGTTATCCAGTCCGCTAGGGGTTCAGTATTGATGTAATCAGTATAGGTTTCATACCCTTTACCATTCACGTAGCGATCATAACTGAACTCAACGTATGAGATATCAGATTCAACGTCATGTACGTGTTTCGCAAATTTGATAAATGAAGTCATCTAATCATGCGACGTTTGTTTTCTTTAAACACCTAAGTGCAACATTTGTTATATATAAAAGCATGTATTCTTCAATCGCCAATAATAGCTTTTCGTATCTCCTAACACTCGATGATATGCGAAAAGCTTTACCCGATGAGACTAGACCTTCGTGGATCAAGATTACGACGATCACAATGGTTTCAAGCTTTATCCAGACAGTTGATATTAAAAAACTCCGCGAAACATTTGAACGAATTGGATCTTATAAGATGCGACGCGAGGGAACAAACACTGATGGGTTTGAATGGAAATTGAAACCCACCACTTTTTACAATCAGGTGACCCTAACGTACCACGATACATACAGCACTAAATCTGTAAAAGTGTTCCCCAATGGAAGTATCCAAGTTGCTGGGTGCTGTGATCTCTTCGACTGTAAACGTGTCATTACACAACTTGCCTATATCTTCAAGTTTTTCTTGGGTATGGATATCAAAATTTCAAATGATACATTTCGTGTAGTGATGATCAATTCTAATTTTAGTCTAAACTATAACGTTAACCTCATCAAAGTTGCAGACTGGTTTGAAGAGTATGATGATATATTCAAAGTTTCCTTTGAACCGGATCGATACTCAGCAGTCAAAATAAAGTTTAAACCGTCACATGATATGAAGGAGATTACATGTAGTATATTCAGTACAGGTAAGATCATCATCACAGGGGCAGAAACTCTGAAAGAGATTGCCTTTGCATACAATATCATTAATCAGCATATAAATGAGAATCCTGGTATCAGGGTGTCTCGAACACAGGAAACGGATGTTTTTGATATTTATTTGGGGTATAAATGCGATCCTTTTATCAAAAAGCTCAGGGAGGGGGGTTTTGAGTCGTGGATGAAAACGATTACGAATAGACAAATTAATTTCTAGTTTTATAATAACAATATGTCTCAGCGACTTGGTATGGCCGATGGTCGATGCTTCACCGTTAACACATCCACCCAACTGTTCAACAACTACGTCATGAAGAAGAATGGTATCTCTTTCGAAGACAATTATTCATACAGACAGCTTCTCCAGAAACAAGGTCCCGCCCTTCTCTCAAGTGTACAGGCGGAACAGGGTAAAGATAACTGTAACACCTGTGATAAACCCCTCGTGAACGCTTCCGATATCTATTAAATGAGCGAAATCACGAGAAAAACTTTAGAACCTTCCTATAGAATGTCGATATGTGCTATATGCCTCAGTGAGGTCAGGTCAACACGGAATAATACTCCGACCAGATGTGGACATATATTTCATTCCCACTGTCTACAGGAATGGAAAAATAAAGGTAAGAATACATGCCCTACATGTAGAAAAGTACTCGATGGATCTCAATTTAAGGTCACCGTGACGATTCAGAACAATTACACAGCAGCTGCAAACTCTGTGTACTTGAATGATGAATCTGTTTTAAGTGTGATGGATATGCTCGATATAACCTTCGATGTAGAAGAAACCGTAGACCTTGACAGTCTTTTTTCAGACCTTGGGGTGAGTCTTTCCGACTTTGATCCCTCGGTTCTTCACGCAGAATGAACTACAATATTTCTCATAGTTTAGACCTGGGTAGTTCCTAGAAGCCTTACGAGGATCTATGATCGCTTTACCTTTCGCATCAGTCAGAAGTGGTCCAGTCGCCCACCCACGCTTGTGACTGAATACGTTCGCCTTGAATATGATACGTGTACCAACTTTAAATGGTCCAGCCCTCTTTATCCTTGAGTCGGGAATTTTGAAAAACTTCGCGACTGAAGCGATGGTGTCTCCAACTTTGATTCGATACTCAACAACATTGTGTTGTTTGTAAAAATGAAAATCACCTTGACGGATATAGTTTGTGGGTCTTCCAGGAGACACAAACATCATCACCTTGAAGTACCCCTTCTTACATTTTTCATTTGCACCAACTTTGTACACCTTCTTGGGGTTGTCTGATACGACACGGTTTGGAAGAGTGGTGCAATGTGTATAGTTGTGATACCCATTTGACATACCGGAACGATCACCCGGAATAGACTTTTGCCATCTATAAGCCTCATAGTCACCTACGGCATAGGCATAACAATTATTGTTACCGATACCAGTAGACGACCCCCACCGTCTATTGGTAAATCGATTTTCGGAACCACTCACAGGTAGACCTTTCATTTGTAATTGGAATAGAAAAAAAATATTGACATCTAATAAATGATCCAGGAAGTTTCAAAGGCTCGCACTAAGTCTGATATGCTCACCGAGTTTCTCTTGTTTGCACTCACCATCCTCATCAGCACTTTCCTTCTCCGCCTCGTGTGGAACCGTGCTCTTGTGAAGCATATCACCGTGCTCAAACCCATCACCACCATGCTTGATGCGTTCATACTTTCCATCGGTCTCACCGTCGTCCGAGGTATTTAAACCTCTTTGTATCCAACAGTTTTTTCCCCATCAGGACTGACGAGGGTGGGGAAGGCCTTCATACCCTTACACTCCTCTTTGTCGCAATCGACAAAGGTGTGAGCCTTGTTAGCTTTTTTCATATGTTCAAGTTGCTTACGAGTCCAGCCACACCCCATGGTCCCGTAAACAGTCCAACCCTTTTCCTCCCCGACTGGGGGGGCGGCCTTCTTGGCCTGACCAGTTTTCATCAGAATGATTATGTTGATAATCGCGAGAATAATGAAAGCGAGCATTGTTTATAGTGTATAATAATATTATTTTCGGCGAATAATCGGTTTTTGTTTTGCTTTCATTATAGTCACTGCACGACTTAACGCCGCTTTCTGATTCACCGGAGACTTCTTATTGGGAACACCGATGATCGTGGGTTTTTGGAGTTTGGTCTTAGAGGTAATATTTTTGAGAACCTTATTAAGCTTACTTACTTTCTTTTCACCGGTGAAGAATGAGTGATTCAAAACCGTTTTGAATCCTGGAATATCTCCTTTACCCTCATCTATACCAATACGACGTAGAATAGTTTGTTTTTTCATTACCATAACACCTAGATACTTTGTAGGGATGAGAGATTTGATAAATTCATGTATCTTGCGCTCATTCTCATTTTTAGGTCTAATCACTTTAATCCAAACAGTATTCAGGAAGGTGTGTAAATCATATTGGGGGTGGGATTTCTTTGATATTCCCACATATTCGTATCCACCATTTGAAATAACGGGATTAGTTATCCTAGGAAAAACTGACAGTCCAAAATCAATCATAACAGCTTCCACACCACCATTTGAGACCTTGTATGATTGATTTTCCCCCAAACGTATCACAATTTCCTTGGTCGGCACGGGGCGTACGAGAATGTTACCACCATGAAGATCATGATGTCTGAATCCGGGGAATTCCTGTTTAATTCTATATAAATTATACAAAACTTGGAGCATGACAGATTTTATCTCCTCCATTCCTGGGTTGGTTTTCCACCATATATCGAATTCCTTAGCTTTGATATGTTCTAGGTAAAGAATGTCCATACTTTCACATTTCTTATACATATATTGATCAGGAACGCCATACCCTTTCAATTGTTTTGCAACCTTGTATTCAAACGCACCTGACCCCACTGTATTCTTACTTGTATCTATCTCTTTGTAGGCAACATAACGACGACCATTGTCGTTGATACTCCCTCTATATACTTTACTGTATTGTCCTTGTCCCAACATTCTACCTTTGGCGGGTTTCATCTTTCCATATGGCCAAAATGGAACCTTTAAAAAATTACCTGGAGTACACGCCTTCTTACCTCGTAATATTTTTTTGAGATTACTCTCAAGGTTTGTCATACTTACTTATTCGTAAGAAGATTTTTCTTCTTACCAATGAGGATTTTAAGTTTTATTGTGTGATATATTTATTCATCGACTTCTTCATCTTCCTCGTCTTCAACATCGACATCGGTAGGAAGATCAACACCCTGGAAGGCGAATGATGGGAGTTTGGCGGACTGTTCAACAAGGGCCTGTTGAAGGCGGATAGTCACACCGAACTTGTTATCGATGAACCAGATTTGATTAAGATCAACGATAGCCATACATTTTTGACCCTTTTCAATGCTGTCGACAGAGACAGATTGTTTCTGCATGGAGTATGCTTCAGGAACAAATGTACCATCTGGTTTGGTGAGAATCTTGAGTTTAATAGTGGCTGGGTACTGCTCTTTACCAGGGCGAATCATGGGTTTGTAGAGTGCTTCTTTCAGGACAGCGACGTTAAACTCTTTACCGAGCCACTCCTTGGAGTTCTTGGCGACAGTATCTACGATTATATCATCGAGTTCTTTGAGTTTGTCGTGCAGTTCCATCGCTTCGGTGTTATCGGGATCAAATGAAAGATCTAACGAATACGAGGTGCGCCCTGTACCTTCGTCAGTAAAAGCACTCAGGCCATATGGTGATCGCATAAAAGGAAATTGAACGTAAATTTTTTTGTTGTCGCCGCTATTCAGGTAGACGGCTTTACCGCCATTTTTGTTTTTACGAAATTTTGAAAATTGCACAGAGGCAGAGGAGAATTCAGTAGAGCGTTGGATAGTGAGCGACATTGTTGGTTGGTTATATATACATTATGAGGCTTGACTTTAAGTATTTTTTTTTGTTGACATATGTTAAAAGTAATTATGGGTGTTTTTAAAGATTGTGGATGTGGCTGCAACGGTGAGAAACAACAGGAAAAGTTTATCATTTCCGTTATTTCAGGTCTTACATTTTTCATTGTCGCGAACCCCGAAACGTTCCGTCTCGTCCGGCGGGTATTAGGCCCCGCAATTGCGACACCAACAGGGTGTCCCTCTACACTCGGACTTCTCGTACACACTGTTGTCTTTATACTCATCGTGTGGGGTATGATGAACCTACAAAACAAGAAGAAGTCCTCTAAAAAGGGGTGTGGTTGCGGTGATAAAAAAAAGGATACGGGTTGTGGTTGTGGTGATAAAAAAAGGGAAAAGGGTAAGAAGGTTGTGATACAACCCCCAGGTCCTATGGTTGACGCACCCGATGCGAAACCTGGTTTCGCCGAACCACAGATAGAGTTAGAGAATACTGGACGTACCCTCGAACCCATGTCTGTATCTTCCGATGGCAACCTGTTTTAATTAAATATTTATTCAATCAATCAATCACTCTTAAAATGTATGTACACATTTTAAGATTGAAATTGTGAGTTATTTACTGAATTATGCATCAACCTCATCCATGTACACCCATGCGGGAGTGACGGCACTAAAATCGTATACCGCCACCTTTTTTTCCGTATTAGTCATTGGGGTCACAGCAGTAACATTGGTACCATCCGCACCTAACAACTTCACAGTCGCATTTTTGAGACTATCATCGCCAATCATCACAGCTGTACCGACCTCACCTCCGGGAACTTCTCGTGGATACTCTGCCGTATCCTTAAATATTTTGATAGAACCAATTTGTTGTAATGAACCGAGATCAATTTGTATATACGGAGATTCAGCACTCGTGCCTGTAACAGTGCCAACATCGTCTTGAATATAAAAAGTATCTACGAGATTATCGAGATTCACCGCATCCGGAGCACCCGTAACGTCTTTCCCACTTGATATGATCGCACCATTTTGATTATACACTTCAATTTCAAGCAGTCTAATTGCTTCTCCGTATGGTCGTTCAATTCGAACATGTTGCGCCATAGGAAGCTTCTTTGCACACGCTGTACCATTTACAGCATATCCTTCATTACACGAAGATAAAACACAAGTACCACTGGTATTATACGCGTAAGTTCCTCGAGAATCCATATCATCTGCTGTGCATTCATCACCCGTAGTATCTTCGATGCAGACACCACCAACTTTTTTGTAACCACTTTTACATGTAAATACACATTCCTTGTCTGCATTTAGAGTGTATGTTGCATTAGAATCAGCGGTACCTTCAGGTTCACATACATCGCCTTCCTGTGTAAAAAATTGTTCTAAATATCCCATTTGATATAAGATCATAAAACCAATTCCCAACATGAGTATGATAATAAATATAAGTAGGGCTGGTCTCTGCATTATTTATACTGTACGATGATATTTTTTTTAGAATTCTTCATCGAAACCGATATCATCTGATACATCATCCATTTTCCCATAGTCACCCACCCTTTTTTCAAAAAAGTTTGTCTTCCCATCGAGACTAATATTTTCCATGAAGTCGAAAGGATTTTTTGAGTTCCAAATTGGGGGTTGCCCAATCTGTTTTAAGAGACGATCGGAGACATACTCAATATATTCGGACATCTTATCGGAGTTCATACCGATGAGGTTACATGGGAGAGCGTCTAAGATGAAATTCTTCTCAATCTCGACAGCCTCTTTTATGATGGTATGAAGTGTATCCGTCGACGGTTTATTGCGGAGTTGTTTGAAGAGTTCGACTGCAAACTCTTGGTGAAGCCCTTCATCCCGTGAGATGAGCTCATTACTAAAACAGAGACCGGGCATGAGTCCTCTTTTCTTTAGCCAGTAAATGGCACAAAAACTTCCAGAAAAGAAGATGCCTTCGACACAAGCGAAAGCGAAGAGACGTTCGGCAAAAGTCTTGGATTTGGCATCGAACCATTTAAGGGCCCAATTGGCCTTCTTTTCGATACAGGGTACAGTTTGAATAGCCTCGAAAAGTTGTTTTTTTTCACTAGGATCTTTGATATATTTATCAATAAGTTTAGAATATGTCTCACCATGAACCATCTCATTATGGCACTGATAGGCATAGAATGAGCGAGCTTCAGATATTTGCACCTCATCAGCAAAGTTGTTGTTAATATTTTCAAAAACAATTCCATCGGATCCGGCAAAAAACGCCAGGATATACTTGATAAACTTCTGTTCATTATCATTGAGTGTTTTCCAGTCGTCCAGGTCCTTAGAGAGATCTATCTCTTCAGCAGTCCAATTGGACATTTGAGCCTTCTTATAGAGTTCCCAGAGGTCTGGATACTTCAGGGGGAAGACGGTAAATCTGTTTAGGGTAGGGGCGAGAATTGGTTCGTAGTCATTTTCCATGTAGTCTTGAAAATCGAAGTATGTTCCGATATGATTTCCGTCAATAAATATTTGAGGGTAGGCTGTTACAGTGTCACCACACAACTTCTTGAGTTCTTCTTTGTCCACTATAATTTTTTCATAATCCAGGCTCTCCTCCTGACTTAATGTAACCGCGTGGTCGCAATATTGACATCCTTCCTTCGAATAAATAATAACTTTCATCTGTGATATTATCCCTGAATATTTTTTGTCTAAAAACTATAAGCATGATTGTGCCATCTGAAATAAATCAGGACGACATTGTAAAAGTGTTAGTAAACGAAGACGGTTTGGAAGATGAGATGTATGGGATTGTTGGTATGAATACTGGTAATACTCTCGGCCTGAGATATCTTAATCCCACTGAACTTATTTATAAATCTGCATGTGTCTATAAAATAGACAGTGGAGACTTATCTCCCACACCTTACGAAAGTGTGACGGAACACCACCCAAGTGGGACATCTTTTAAGGATCTTGAGATGAAAGATTTGGGTGCTGACATGTTTGCTTATTATAGCGAAATCGATATCGAGGATAATGACAGTGATATTTATGATGACGGTCATGATGATGAGTCTGATTTGGAGGGTTTCGTTGTATCTGATAGTGAAATAGTGGGTCAAGATATCGACTTACCAGTAGGTCATGAAGAGATTGATAAAGAGTGGAACAAGTGGAAACCATCCACTTCGGGTGGGAAGAGTTTCAAGGAGACTATTGATATGATCGAAACTCGTGTCAGACGCCTAAGTCAATAATGCGTTTTATGAAACATCTAAAAAAGGTTGCCACAATCAAAAACAATGCTGGCAATCATATGGTCCGAATTGGACGCCCTATTACCAAAAACAACAGAAGAAAAGCTAGTGAATACAAATATATGCAAAGAATGTTCAGGAGTAAAAGTTTTCTCCCCAGAAGGATTACCGACGTGTTCGGAATGTGGTCTCATTGAAGATCGATTTATTGATGATACTGCAGAATGGACGAGTGGTGTCACGGATGGTGGGAAGGTGAATGATCCATCTCGGTGTGGAAACCCAAATTCTAACCCAGAGTTGTTTTCTCAACACTGGGGTAAAGGGACAATTATATCAACGCAACATTCATCCACGTACGAGAATAAACGTATGGCTAAAATAAATTTTCATATGTCTATGAATCATAAAGATAGATCACTATTCCACGCATACAAGGATATTGATGAAGCATGCTACACTCTACCGGAGACTGTACTGAAAGATGCAAAGATATTGTATCGAAAATTCAATAATGAAAAATTAACGCGAGGCGCGGTGCGTTTGGGAATCAAGGCCAATTGTGTACTCTATGCATGTAGACTTGCGCAACACCCTAGAACGACGAAAGAGATTGCGGATATGTTTGGGATTCAATCGAAAGATATAAGTCGTACGACGCAAATCTTCCAAGATAACATATCTGGTGCGACAAAAAAGAATTACGTGACGAAGGCATTTGATGTGATGCAGAGGTTATTGAATTCGTTTACTATAACACGTGAAGAGCGTCTCAAATGTAACAAAATGTGTGGGGCTACAGATGATTGTGTAGATTTGATGAGTAAGACACCAAATAGTATAGCATCTGCTATTATTTATATAGTTCTCTCACCGAAAGTTACAAAGAGTGAGATGTGTGAAAAATGTTCAGTATCCGTACCAACATTGAATAAGATTGAAGTGATTATAAAAAAACACTTAGAGTTTAAAGGTTAATTGTAATAAAATGACTAAACTGTTTCTCGCGACACCATGTTATGGTGGAATGTGTCTCGAGAAGTACATGTCCAGTATCATTAAACTCCAACTTCTCTTGATCAAAGAGGGTATCCAATTATATCTTGATACAACGGAAAATGAATCCCTTGTTCATCGTGCTCGTAATACATCTGTAGGTCGATTCATGCAAAAGACTGATTGTGAATACTTCATGTTTATTGATGCTGATATTCATTTCGACCCGGCGGCAGTTGTACGTCTCGTAAGATCTGGACATGACCTATCTGTTGCGTGTTATCCCAAAAAAGTGATCATGTGGGACCAGGCAGCGAATGCTGTTAAAGCTGGAGATGACCGTGACATGTCTATGCTCTCTTCGAGTCTTGTGATTAACTTTGGGGCGAAGAATAGACCTGTAGAAAATGGATTTATTGAAATTTTGGATGGACCCACCGGTTTCATGGTTATTAAGCGTTCTGTGTTTACAACTCTCGAGGAAAAGTTCCCTGACCTCTGGTGTAAGAATGATCACCAGAATAGGGACTTCGATGAATACCATGCCGTTTTTGACTGTATGATTGATCCAGATACTCGTAGATACTTATCAGAAGATTATGCGTTTTGTCGCCGCTGGCAACAGACCGATGGTAAAATTTTCGCAGATGTGAATACTACTTTGGGGCATATTGGTAATCTACCATTTTCGGGGTGTATGGCAGATAGGCTTAAGGTTTAGAACTTTATTGAGAGTATGAAGTTTGGTACAATCATAGTAACGCGATCTAAATCCTGTCATGTAAAAACATTACATTCAATTCTCAGATTCAATGTAAAATGTCTTCAAAATAAATATGATAATGAAATCATATACGTGAATGATGATCCATATGAAAAAGCTGAAATAATTCAAAAATGTATGAAATTGTATGAACGTATTATTTTTATTGATTTTGGGGTTGGAATTGATGAGACTTCCCTTGAACAATGTTTCAAACAATACGATGGAATTGGGTGTCTTGTATTTCCAGGTGTTCGGGAAGGTATCGATTGGGAACTCTTCAAGCAAAAAGTGAAGAATGAATCAACCGAACCTACATCGCAGATGGGACTCAACTTTGATACGAATATTGATAACAAGATTTCCGAAAATATCTATCATGTAATTTCTACAGATGCGAAGGCGTGGATAATGTATACGAAAAATACAATCAAAAGTATCAAAGATAAGAAGACTGGAAACTGGAAAATCAGTCCAAAGATGTTTGAGAAATTTAAGGAATGTGGTGTGCGAATATATGCATTTACTGCAGCTAAGTTGACGATGACTTATACACATGAATGTTTAGGTAATATCCTAAATGCAGCAGGGGTTAAAGTAAATTAAAGTTTTATACAGAACATATAATATGTCTACCCCACTTCACAAATATGTCATAGACTTTATCCATGCTCGTTGGGGGAGTAAGGAATATTTCCCAGGTCCACAACCTATATCTATCGAACATAAACATTTTCCTATTCTCAAAGGAGGTGATTATATGGTATGTGAGAAGACTGATGGTGAGCGACACATGATGGTTGCCCTCACCTACGAAGGAAAGAAGAAATGTCTATTTGTAAATCGGGCTTTTGCTATGTTTGAGGTACCCATTAACCTTAAAAAGAGTGCTTATGATGGAACGATTCTCGATGGAGAACTCTACGAAGGGACTCTAATGGTGTATGACGCGATTCTCGTCGCAGGTGAATCTGTATGGAATAAGAATTTGTTGGAACGTTTAGAAGCTTCTAAATCTCTCATGCGTTCTATCATCTATATGAAATCTGATACATACCGCCTCAAATGTAAAACGTTCCACCATATGAGGGATTTTGCTATGTTCATGGATGAATATCTTCCCAAAATTGATCAAAAGATTGATGGTCTCGTATTCACACCCGTGAATGAACCTATTAGAATTGGTACTCACGAAACGATGTTCAAATGGAAACCAAAAGAGAAGAATACTGTAGATTTTCTCATGAAGAGGGAACCTTCGAGAGAAACACCAGGATTTAATGCGGGTATACCAACCTGGCGGTTGTATGTACAAGAAAAGGGGAAGATGTATTTCGAGAGTGAAATTCCGCATAACCGAATAGAGGATAAACCATGGTTTGAAGATGGTGCGATTGTCGAATGTATGTACGTCACCTGGGAAGAACCGATGTGGTGGAAACCATTAAAAAGGAGGACTGATAAAACACATCCCAATAATAGGAGGACGTTTTACCGAACCATAGTCAATATTAAGGAGAATATACAGATGAAGGAGTTTTTAGATTGTAGACCATGAAATAGTGACCAGCTTCATTAGGGAGTTCGTGTTCTTTGATATTTTCATCATTTAATAAAAACCATTTATTTTTTCGTTTTACAAAACTGATGTAGTGTCCATCATTTTGGTTTCCAACGTGAACAGCACTGGCAATTAAATTATACTCTACACCTTCAATGTGAATAGTTTCAATAACTTTGATGTGACTTTTCCTATCGAATGAAATCATAAGAATTTGGGACAGCTTTGAAAAGACCATACGAGTCGTAGCGACATTGTGTACTTTACCTTGGGTGTCTTCAAAGTTTTCAAGTGTGTTCCAATCCGTACTCTTAGCTAACATCTTACCCATATCCCCACCTTCAGGGGTTATCAAATGAATACTGAAGTCCTCTTCATTCGATGACTTCCCACCCGGCCATATAGTTTCCTGTGTTTTTTTTCCATAAAACCACTCTTTCACCACCGGTGCAGCTCTCTCAAGAATATCAATGATACACATGACAGCTTCTTGGACGTCGTGTTGTTCATTTGTTTTGAAACGGGGAAATTCCTTTTGAAATTCTGTGAGGAGTGGTTTAACATCCACAGTTTCTTGACCTTTCGTCCAATATATCCGAATAAAATCAGAGTATGCTCTGGTGAATGTACACACACCTGTATAGGGATTTCGTATGAAGTGATTTGACATTACGGGAATATGCAAAAGGCATTGGAGGGCCGTATTAAAATAACACGTATTTCCGATGTTTCCAAAACCTTTCATTACAATTTATGCGTAAAAAAGGCTTAAGAGAAAGACGCAAATAGTAAATGTTAAGATGAATATTGCAGAGAGAGTACTCCCAATCTTTGAAGCCCACAAGGGTGAGGGTGACGTTGAAGTTGAAATTCGTCTCGGTAAGCATAATGGTTCCCTATTTGATACTAATGTAGGTAAGGATACATGGAAACAAGTTCTACGGGGTCTGAAGAAATTTAATGGATGGGAATCTGTTAAGAGTACGACTTCTGAAGTCTATTACAGTGATGGAAATAATGTTCGCATCACACGTGACGAAGAAACTGGTGAGCAAGTGATGATTCAAAAGATCAGTGTCGTTAAAGAGGACTTCAAGCGAGACCCTCTCGATGTACGCTTCTGCATCGCCCGTGAGATTCCCACAACTGGGGAGTACGAGATGGACCGTAAGCGAACCAAAACTAGACACTCTTTTTTACGTAAGAACCTCAGCATAGATATGACCATCTCATCTGGAGACAATGCTGATATGGACTCTGAGGAGGAGGCGAGTTACCAAATCGAATTGGAGATCGTGAAACCCTCAGAGGTGGATTCGGTGTATAAGTTTCAAAACATTCTCCAAAAGATTGATGATCTCGTGAAACTTGTTTCTCAGTAAATAGTAAATGATACTCCCTATCATTCTCATACTCCTCGTATTGGCAATCATGCGTGAAAATCGCACAAAATCCGATGAGGTTGAGGGTTCGAAAAATTTCTATATGAATCAAGGTGCATCGAAGGATATGTATCTTCAGATGCACTCAGATGGAATGTCTCAGGATGTATTAAAAACATTCATCAAGATGGAGGATCGGTTCCTCGAACTCGAGCGTTCGGGGCATCCTCATATAGTTACAGCAACGTGCCTTTCTAATAAAATTAAAGAAACATTCTCAAAATACGACTTCTCTTATCATACAATCCACCTCAAAAATATTGCCCGCGCTAGTTAATCTTATACTTGGTTAATCCGAGCTCTAACAGACTTGTTAATTCCTTTAGGACGCGCATTTGATTTTGCATTGGCTCTAAACTTCAACCAATACTTCTTATATTCAGTCATCCTGCTATTAGAAGGAGTTGTCTTTCTACTCATTATATAATTTGCAGCCGCCAGACGATATTCATTTACAGTGTTGAGTGCTATACCATTGACACTCACCATTTTCATGAGATACTTTCTCTCAAGTTCCCTCTTTCTCTCCATCTTCCAACGACCGACAACATTCTTCTTGATCTTATCTAAATCTTTTTTGAAAGCGATACCAGCCTTATTTTTCTTATTGATTGCGTTAAGAGCTGTCTTCATATTACGTACATCCTGATTGAGGTTAGGTTTATACTTCTTCATCCAGGTCTCACCGTAAAGTTTGGCGATATCTTTACGTATCGAGTTCTCATCGAGACCCCGCTTCTTCATGACCATGGCCTTCGTAACATCACGTTTCACATTCGCAGCTGTACGCTGTACCTGCCTCTTACTAGGTTTAGGTGGAGGTGGTGGTGGTGGTGATTTAGGTTTGGTTAGATTGTTCCGTGCAGTTTGAATTTTCTTACATAAGGTCTTCTTGGTTTCTTTCTCATCAAGTTTAATTTTAAGAATTCCAGTGATACGAATAAGTTCATCCTTCTTAAGGTTTGTACATATCTCACGGCCAACCCTAAATATATTACCATTTCCACCGAGTCGGACATTTTTATTCTTTTTAGTGTTTTTGAATGTCACATTCTTTTTATTAGAAATGTTCTTAATTCTAGTGCGAATCTCATCCTTGGTTGCAATTCTAGAACTACCGTTTACCTTGGTTCTGAAATTCACAACACCCTTACGTCTAGCAAGTGCTACGAGTTCACTTTTGGTCATGCGTTCATTCTCATTCGAGTTTCTTTTGGCATATTTTCTCTTTGGTGAGACAATTTTCTTTTTTGGCTTCGATTTAGTAGCTTTTACACCTCCATCAAACACCCCAGTCACATTAACCTGGTCATCATCGTGTAATTTTTCAATTAAATCTTTCGCAGTGTCGTACCCTTTGAGCATGTTACCGGGAGTTTTCGCACCTACAACCTGAACGTTACCACTTTTTGAAAAAATCAAAGTGGCACTTTCGATGGGTACATAAAGGAAGGGTGTGAGTTCTTCAACGATCGACATAGTCGTCATACCATACATTCGTTGTCGACTTGCGATCACAGGTAAACTCCTAAACTGACCATTAATTCTAAACTTTCCACTCAGGTTGTTGTAGGTGAAGGGGTTATATAAAAATAACTGACGCTCGGTATAGTTATTAACGATGAAACGACGAAGAAGTTCAGGTTGATTCGCGATATTCGTTCCGACAAATCCACTAGAAAATCGAATCTTACCATTTCGGTAAATATTTACAGTACCACCTTTACTTTCAGTGTCATTGGAAAGTGTGATCATGAATTGCACACTTGCAAAATTTTTATTAAGAGACCCCTTGGGACCGGCATTTCGAGTGTGAGAGAAACCTGTCTTAAACTGTCCATACACCCCTTTAATTTCTTTGGTGTCTACGTAAAGGCCTTCACCAATTGGTGTTTTTGGAAGTGGCTTCTTTACCAGTATTTTTTTAAGATCAACGACCGTATCTTTTGGTGCAAACCCAGAATCAACATTGGCATTAAACATGCCTGGATTGAATTTACTAAACTGGAGGGGAGTACTGGGTGCAAAGAGAGCTTTTGCATTTTCATTACTAATATTGGGCATGTCTTCAAATTCACGAAGTACGTTATTAGCTATCTTTTCTGCATTCACATCATCAAATTCATTGAATGTCTGGTCATTAATTAAATTCCTCTGAAGACGTTGGGGAACCTGAACCTGTCTAGGTCTAGGTCGGGGGGGTGAGCGAAATCCCGCAGCGCGTTCGCGCTCTTTTCGAAGCATGGTTTCTTCGAGTTCTCTCGCAAAATTATCATCATTTGAATTGGAATTTGACACTTCGATGCCAGATTCTCGGACAAATTCCTTGACCTTCTGGCTCATGTTATTATATAAGAGTTTTTTTTTAATGATTGTCTGTGAAAGTAATATCATCATCATCGTTGATCAAATCTAGACCATAGATGACTGGTTGGTGTTTGTAAAGTCGCCCCTTGTATGTAACTGTATCAATGCGCACCTCGATTTCTCGTGAACTGAATGGACCAGCATAGAAATCCTGATGGAACTTGTGACTTCCCAGATTGTTCTCTTTACAGTGCTGGTTAAACTTGGGGATGAATTCTTTTTGAGGTACGAAAAGGTCCTTATCGAGTTTGACGTATGTAGATTCTAAGAAGTTTGTGAGACTACTCGCAACCATCGCAACTTGTTTCTGAATCGTCTTGAAGTATTTGGGGACGACGTTCCAAATATCTTTGTCTCTATACTTACTCGAGTAATCGAGGTACCCCCTGACGCACTTGAGAAGAATAATAGGTAACTCCCGATCGAGCTTTTCATCGAGTTGTGGGTCAGCATCCTGTACCTGTTTACCAAAGTTCCATGGTAAAATACGACGTAACACCGATCCAGAGTTGTCTTTCCAATTGGGAACTTCATTACCCCCCAAGACACCTGGAACCTTCCATTCGATTGATACAGCAGTTTGGTTCTTGATTGCGATGGACACATCTTCCCCTGAAACAATTGATTGGAATTCAGCCTGCTCTAGGGCGAGATCACCCTTCACCTCAGGGGCTATAAACATGAAGGAATCCTTAATCGCGGACAGACCAAACTTCTTTTCGATGTTGTTTGAAAGTGTTCCAACATCTTCAGATTCGTAAAACTTTTTGAAAACCTTTGTGATTAGAGTGGATTTACCCGAACGTGCAATACCCTTGAAGAATGGGATCACCTGCCATCCATCCAGTTCACCAATATCGAAGCATAGTCGTCCACCCATGACGTACGCCCAATTGCACACCTCATCTTCAAACTTCTGATACTTTAGAACAGAGTCAAAATAGGGGGTAGGAATGTCTTTCCAGTTTTCCACATGAGAAAAGTCATCAAATTGCTTATCAAAATATTTACATGCGATGATACTTGGGTCAAGGCATGCATATTTATCACTTTTATAAGGGTAAAACCTGCACTCATACGCACCTCTTTCGGGGATCCATTCTTTACCCACAAACACACCGTTTTTGAAAGCCCATACATGACGACGCTTCTTGATCTCTGGGAATTGTGCATCTTTACACTTTGAGAGATTATCGATGACTTCTCGAAAGATAGACCCCTTACTTGTAAAGTTTTTCCAAATCAAGAAGTTACTCTCTTTTTTCGGGAGTGAATAGACATAGTCTTCGATGGTAAACTTTGGGTCCCACGCTCTCGTACGAAACCCATCAACAGTCTTAATTTCTTCACAACAGTGTCCCTTATATCGACGGTATCCAGCTCTATACGCCTCCTTCAGAGAAAGCATCAGACACTTCTGAAAAGGGGTCGAACTTTCAATATCTTCTTCATTCATCGCAGATGGGTCAGTGTATATACTTACTTGTGGGAGTGCTGTTGGTGAGTTTACACGTTCATACGAGATACGATGACGCCTTACATTCTCAAACCCATCCTCAATCTGAAGAATGACATAATTAATTCGCTTGATGGTCAGGTCGACTTCTTCATATCCCTTACCATTCGCTTGTACATGATTCGTAAGCTGGATAAGAAAGTTAATCATACGGTTTTTTATACCAAGGATGGCCATAATGTCGAATTGATCGGGCCTGGGAAATCCGTCATCGTCAAAATTATCAGGGTGAACAAATTGTCGGTACCCCAATTTGGCAGCCCTCTCTAAACATTTTGAATGAATTTCGGGGTTGAGGTACCATCTAAATTCGAAATCATCTACAATCTTCATAACCTGTTCCTCATTCATTGACTGGATGTTCTGTTTCTGCAACTCAGCGAGTGCTTCATAGATATTCGGATCCTTGTCAATGAAGTGAGTGACTTTCATTTACAATAACTAGTATTCTTTTCTCTAAATTAATTTTTAATTTGACTCAACATCTTTATCAAAATTTTATTTTGAGTCTGGAGCTGGTTCGCGATATTGACAAGGGCGGAGCATACAGTGTCACCTTCATCCGTTGCCAAAAGAGATGTCATCAATTCGGCAATATCCATACTATCATCATCATCATCTTCCATTTCTGAAATATCATCCTCGGAGATAATCTCACCTTCTTCAATTTCAATTTCTTCAATTTCTTCAGGCTGTGTCGACATTTAATCTACACTGAGAAAAACTGGGTTCGATAAATGCGCATTTACTCAAAATTATTTTCTCCGTATAGAGTACAAACACTCACAATGGCTGGCGGTCTCATGCAACTCGTAGCCTACGGCGCTCAAGACGTCTACCTTACCGGTAACCCCGAAGTTACCTTCTACCAGGCGAAATACAAGCGTCACACCAACTTCGCGATGGAGAACATCGAGCAGACCGTCAACGGTACTGCCGCTGACTCCGGTCGCGTCTCCGTGACTGTTGCCCGTAACGGTGACCTTGTCGGTGATATGTACCTCGAACTGAAGTCGCTCACCTCCAACACCTCCACCGTGCACGCCACTAATGACTGCAACTGGGTCGCCGAGCGTGCGATCAACAACGTTGAGCTTTCCATCGGTGGTCAGCGCATCGACAAGCACTACCAGAAATGGTGGCGTTTGTACTCGGAGCTTTACTTGGACGAAGCCAAGAAGGCTACCTGGGCTAAGATGACCACTGCTGCCTCCAGCACCGTCTACCTTCCCCTCATCTTCTTCTTCAACAGGAACCCCGGATTGTACTTGCCTCTGATCGCCCTTCAGTACCATGAAGTGCGCATCGACATCGACATCGCGTCCACCTTCTCCACCTACCTGGACAAGAACACTTTCAAGGTGTGGGCCAACTACGTCTACCTGGACACCGAAGAGCGACGCCGATTCGCCCAGAAGGGTCACGAATACCTGATCGAACAGGTGCAGCACACTGGTTCCGACACCGTCAAGTCCGCCAGCCCCGTGCAGGTCCGCCTCTCCTACAACCACCCCGTTAAGGAGCTTGTGTGGTGCTTCTCCAACACTGCCGCTCGTTCGGAACTGTGGAACTTCACCTCCTCGAACAAGTCCACTGATGTCGTTCTCGAGTCCAACGTTCTCGACATCGCGGACTTGTCCAACTGCTTCGTGCCTATCTCCGCGGTCGGTACCCCCCTCTACGCCACCGGTACCTCTACCGTGGGATACACCGAGGAACTCGCGGGTCCCCTCTCCAAGTTCAAGCTTGTCCTTAACGGTCAGGATCGCTTCAAGGAGCAGGAAGGTAAGTACTTCAACCAGGTGCAGGCTTACAACCACCACTCCGGCAACCCCTGCCCCGGTGTGTACTCGTATTCTTTCGCGCTGAAGCCCGAAGAACATCAGCCCACCGGTACCTGCAACTTCTCGCGCATCGATAACGCGCAGGTTGCGGTCACGATGAAGGCGACTGATGCTGAGACCATGCACATGTTCGCGACCAACTACAACGTTCTCCGCATACAAAGTGGCATGGGCGGTTTGGCCTTCTCCAACTAATTTGTTGGTTTCGGTACATTAAATAAAAAATAAAAAATAAAAAATCATTTTTAAAATGCACTGTTAATGCTATTTAAAAACGACAACACTTAGTATTGTATATGTTAGCTACCCCAATCGTTATTTACGCCATTCGACGACGACGAACCTATCGACAACGGAAAAAACCTTGTATCAAGAACGCCGATGCACTCACATGTGCGGTACGTCACAGACGTTGTGAAGGGTGTCCATTTAAGGACTTCTTCAAACCTGATAACCCACTTAAATATACCCCTCCCGATATAGATAATGTTTAAGAAAGTATTAATTCCTTCGTCCTACTATAGTAGCGCCACCACCTACCCTATTCTTGATGAACCATGAATGTCCAACATCGGCGGGTTTGGGTTGACAACTAATTCCGTTGATTCCTAGTACTGACATATTAGTGACTACACCATTATTGGAAGCAAAATACTGGTCCCATCTAGTAGTAGACGTTGCAACAACGTAAAATCCAGTACCAGGATTAGTGATAATAGGGGAAGTAGGGTCAGGACAACCCTCAAGACCAAAACCAATATCTATGATCTCGTCATCTGGGAATTCCAATGTGAAAAGTTTTTTAGACATTGACCCACTCTCTAAAGTTTCAAATTTATATGATACCTCAGCTGATATAGACATATAAGTATCTACTTCTGGTGTTTGATTAGTACGTTTTTTTTCATTCCAATATAATCCATTCTTTATATCATTGTATAATACATTAGGTGTACCTCTTGGTTCCGTCTTGGTACAATTACCACTATCATTCCATAGATTTTCTACATTATTACTACCACACTTAGCATTCGAAGTTTTAGAATTCGCATTGTTTGTGGGAGAATCAATGATTTTACATGTTAAAGCGTTATCGTTATTACCGCCATTGTGTTTGAACCCATTTTCTATGACAAATCCTTTACACTCTCCCTGATATATGTAGGCGTCACACGCCTCAGAACAGTTCTTCAATGCATATTCTCTATCATCACCATAATAAACCTCGGTTTGGTATCTATTGAACCAATACGGTTGACCACTAATTAACCCTTTATAGTTATAGTTTTCCAGGGGTCCCCGTGTAAAATTATACCTCGTGAGAAATTTGGCATCGGGATCTGATGGAGTACTAGATGTCGATATCAATGTTTTACCTTGATATTTTGATACGTAAAGTGGAGTACAATTTCTTATTTCGGTGGGGAATTGCATATTTGTGATATTTGTTTCATTATTAAATTTTTTTATACAAACACCGTTATCAGTATCATTCACTAATGGTGATAAGTATACATCTTCTTCACCAAATATATTGATATCATCATATTTTATTATAACCCGCCTTTTAGTAATAGAAGTTATGAGTTCATTGTCACCACCAACGTCAACTAATGTAAGTTCTTGAATTTCATTTGCATCTATCACCCTTGAAAGTTGGTTGGCGTTTATTATACTTTCTCCTGTAGCCACTATGTTACCATCTCCAAGTGTATTCGAATCGAAAGACAACGTAAATGTGTGTGTACCTACTACATTTTCACCTTCTTTTGGTGTGAATTTAAATTCATAAATAGTATTCTTCGAAACGGGTGCATCTATATTCCGGATGTCACTGTAAGTACCATGTGTACGAGAACACTTAATCGACTTTATTAAATCTACACCCGATTCAATGGAAAATTTATAAGTAAATTCAACTTGTTTGGATATTTCAGCCAGTTCATCTGATGTATAATTCTCAGTTTTTCCAGAATTACCGGGCTTTTTAGACATGGACACACCAAGTATATTGAATTTAGGTTGTTCCTGAGATTTCATAGGTTTCGTATTTTGTGTATTGATTATCAATATCAATATCAATATTAATGTAATTATTACGAATGCAGATGTGATAATTATCCTATCGTTCATTATAATATATATACATAATAAATTCAATTAAATGGGATATAAAAGATAAGTGTGATGAGTAATCATGTATGAGGTTTACACTGATGGGAGTTGTTTGGGGAATCCTGGACGTGGTGGTTGGGGTGTGGTGGGTGATGATTTTAAACTCAGTGGTAAACAGTCTGATACCACCAATAATGCAATGGAGATGACCGCAGTTCTCAAAGCCCTCGAAGAATGTTTGAATAGGGACATCCAAGAAGTGTGTATATTCACGGATAGTCAATACGTGAAGAATGGTATTAGTGCATGGATTATAAATTGGAAAAAGAATAACTGGGTGACTTCTACAGGTACACCGGTGAAAAATAAAGAGTTATGGATTGCTATTGATGAAGTACGTAATAAACTGAAACTTGTTAATTGGAAATGGGTAAAAGCACATAACGGAGATCTAAAAAATGAAGAAGTTGATAAATTAGCCTATGAAGCTGCAGGTGGAACTGCTGCAAAGTTTTACGGTATCATTCGAGGACATATCCCAGGTATTTACACCACGTGGGGTGAGGCTAAAACACAAATTGACGAGTATCCGGGTGCGGTATACAAATCTTTCAAAACTCGCCCAGAAGCTGAGAAATATATGAATACACCCGTGAAAGAGTGTATTTATTTGAATGTTCCTTTTAGTGATAAAGATCACGTTAAATCATTTGGTGCAAAATGGGACCCCGTGAAAAAAAAATGGTGGGTACAAGAAATGAAACCAGAACTTGAAAATTATATATGTTAATAGTAAGTGCAATGGGTGAAGTGGATGTGCCCCATGAGCATTTTTGGTGTGAGAAACAGGAGAAGTTACTCATCAAGTGGGCTGAAAAAGCCGCTGGCTATCGATGGCTCCATAATCACGCTCGACTCTATTATAAACAACAACATGACTGCTTGTCCTACCCAAGTATAATCATTGCGAGTATCACAGGTGTAGGTGGTTTCGCAGTTCTTAATCCAAGTAATAATGACGATGTAGACCCAGACACGAAGATAAGGATCATGATTGTAATGTATTTTTTCGCATTCCTAAATGTGTTCGGTGGTATTCTCACATCCATCAGTAAGTTTGGTCAAAGTGCAAACTTAGAACTGGCGCATTCTGCGATGTGTAAACAATATTCAAAGTACTACCGAAATATAGATATGGAATTATCCCTAGATGTTACACATCGTGCAGATATTACAGGGTTGTTAAAGAAGTGTCGTACAGAGTATGATAGATTTTTAGATGAGGCTCCTGATATACCTTCAATTTCTATTAGGGTCTTCAATGAAGCATTTCCTAATAAAGATAATAAACCAGATGTATGTAACGGTCTCAGCATAATTAATTGTGACACGGGTTCGGAGATTTCTAACCCCATCTCCAGGTGGTTATCAAGTGTTAAGAATATGAGAATATCGAGAAAGAGTCTTGATAATTCTGTTGAGGTATAGTATATAATGCAGAAACTCTCTATTATCCTCGCGACGACTCTCTTCTATGGTATCCTATATTCTATACTTAACGAAGTCGATCCCAAAGCTTTCGGTTTCAAGAATACTATAGATCCTTTCTATTTTTCATTCACCACCATGAGCACTGTGGGCTATGGTGACTACGGCCCCAAGACGAACATGGCTAAGATGATGGTCATATCTCAGCAATTTATCCTTTTATCGGAGATTTTGAGCTAAACAATAATAAAAATATCCCATTAGTATAAGATGTGGATTCTATTTATCCTCATATTGTTATTTGCATATTTATATATAACTGCAAATAACAACCTGAAATTCGTAAAATCCCGAGATGATACTCCGGGGTTTAAAGTACTTGATGTGTTCAATGAGAGTGAAGTCAATTATATTCTCGGTCTCGTAAAGTCGAAACAATACTTGGCTATCAAGAAGTTTATAAACAATCACCCAGGTATATTGAAAGAAATCTATTCGATATGTGGTGAAGAGTATACATTCGTGGATTATATATTTTCCATCGAGAAATCTAGTGTATCCACATGCCACCGCGATGAGAATGGTTTCGTATTCAATTCCAAGTTAAAATATCCCTCGTATACGATCATCTTCTACCTAGAAGATATGAAAGCATGTCTAGATGTCATACCCAATTCACATGAAGATAAGAATAAAATATACCTCAGTAAATCCTTGGAGAGTGTTCCATGCAAACCTGGACAAGCTATCTTATTTAACGCTGATCTCATCCACTCGGGTTCTATAAATGAGAAAGATGATAACAAACGGATACAAATGAAAATCACACACAAAGATGATCTCGAAAATGTCGAACAGTTCGACAAGTACTATAGGGTTGGTGATGTCTCCAAGGATACATCGAAGCAAAGTACACTCTTCTTTCGACGTCTCTCTTGTGGGATACCGGGTCTCGCAGATCTCACAAAAAATGGGAACGGTATGCCCGAATTTATGGAGCATGCCTACAAAAAGTTTGTTTATGGCGATAAAGATAATTACAAACTCAAAGTTATAGAACCAGTGGAGTAAATTTTCTAAGGTATTGTAATGGATAGTTGTTATTATTATAGGGAATATAAACTCCCAAAAGGTAACCTGGATTCTACTGTGGATTGTACATACGTACTCATCATGCACGACTCTCCAAGGGAGGATCAGATCTATCAGCATATCATGAAAGCCGAACCAACTTCTAGAGTATTTTTTCAATACAATTTTGGTTACAAAAAGTGTAATAAGTCACTGCGCGAGAATAAACCAAATATTGATTTAGAGGATGCCTATAAAACTGCGTTCAAACATGCACTTGAAAGGGGTTGTAAAAGAATCCTTGTTTTAGAAGATGATTGTGAGTTTGATGAACGTATTAGGGATCCGGAAATTGTTGAAGATTTAAACACATTTTTCACAGAGAAAAATCCCGACATTTATAACTTGGGAACTACATTCGGGTTTCCACTTCCAACAGATGTGATTGTAGGTAAAAAACATCAACTCTTAATGTACAATAGTGCTTCACATGCAGTTATATACAATGATAAATATATGAATTTTGCTATAGAAAATGATTTCCTGGGGGGACATTCCGATTTTGAGACAAATAGACATCTTTCCAAGTATACCTATAAGTTTCCATTAGCATACCAAAAAGTTGTAGAAACTGAAAATGCAAAAGAAGGTTGGGGTAGTGCTTATTTTTTATTGGATAATCTCATAGTCAAACCATCTGGTATTGATAAAATTGTTCAACCAGGATATGATAACATAAAGAAGGCCTATGATTACATTAGCGTTATTTGTTTTGTATTATCTACACTTCTCACGGTTTATTTAATTAAAATGAACATTCGTAAATCCAGTTAAAGATTTTACGACTTATTAAGATGTGGGAAAGGATCCCACCGTTATACAAGTTGGTTAGTAATATAATCAGATTGCACACTGTTCCAGTAACTCAGTTGGTTAGAGTGTGGTGCTTATAACGCCAAAGTCACGGGTTCGAGCCCCGTTTGGAACATCTTTTAGAATGTATTTTCCTCATTGTAAAAGATGTTATTTGGAGACTTAAGTCTATCGAAACTTTATAAATTAGTAATGAATAATGGATCGCATCATCGATTCAATTGGACTGGTAAGTTCTATACTCATCGCGGTCATGTTTGTCCCCCAAATTGTTCACGTGTATAGAACCAAAGATACTGATGCGATCAACTATACATTCCTAGGTCTCAACGTTTTGGCAAGTTCATTGGGTCTCGTGTACTCAATTTATTTCAATGTAGTGCCTATGATTGTTGCTAATACCTCCGCTGGTTTGTTCTCTGTTTCTCTCGTGAGTATGAAGCTCATAAACGGGGTTAAAGAAAAGACTCATAATACATATATAGTGGGGGACGAAGGAGCCACTCCGGCTCTCATGGTCTAGTGGTTATGACGCAGGTTTCTGATACCTTAAGTCCAAGTTCGATTCTTGGTGGGAGCTCATCCCACCTCTCTTAGCTCAGTTGGTAGAGCAATGGACTGTAGTTCCATTTGTCACCTGTTCGATTCAGGTAGAGAGGACACATGTACCGTATATTAATAGTACAATTGTCGTTTTTTTCCCATAGCTCAGTTGGTAGAGCGTGCGACTGTTAATCGCAAGGTCATCGGTTCGAACCCGGTTGGGAAAGTTTTTTACTTTTACAGTGTGTTTTCCACTTTGTAAAAATAACCTATCTTATTGTATGACTTATACCCCAGCTCACATCAATCCAATATGGAAATGGATGCGTAGTAATATCGTTAATCTATCGTTTACAGCCAATAAGGCTGTTGTTATACGTGATTGGCGACTAGCTGCATTGCATAGTTTTTTTAGTATTGGTATTGTGATTTGGGTTATTTATTCATTATTTGCGGGAAAGACGTATATCGTCACCGAAGTTCCTACAGGGGTTGCGAGTGCTTGGGGTTTGGCCTCGACCGAGTATACGTCTACCCAAACTGCGATATACCAAGGTGGTGCATCTTTCTGTGATACTCTCTCAAATTACCAGTTTAAATACTCCGATGATTGGTACTATAGTGCACCAATATGTGCGTTCTATATCGGGGCTGAGTTAATATCAAAACTACCCTCGGGTAATGTGATGTTTTTTACTACACACATATCTGAAACAATAAAACAAAGGTACACTAAACCCTACACTGGGTGTATTTCAGACTCAAACGGTCTCGGAGAAGCGATAGAGGTCATGGGACGATGTGAACATTCAAAATCTACAAACTTTTTAGCACCCGGTATAGAAGAGAGTTATTTCGCATTCAATCATTATTTCGATTCTCGTATACAATCTGGAGCAAAACCACTCACATATATTAGGAGAGAGGGGTTTGATGATAATCTATACACATTTGAAAGGGGTTCCGCAATTCGTCTGAAAGTGTCGGAGTGGCTAAACATTACAGGAATTGAACTCGATAAACCATTCAATGAACAGAACGTAGATGGTTTAGATATTACAGGTTTCAACGGTGCTGGAGAAGACATCGAAAAGTATCCATACGTGAGAACCAGTGGGTTGCGGTTGAATATAGAGGTCAAGTATCATAACTTCCACCTCGACCGAGTATTACATACAGATATGGGGAGTGAAGATGTGTACGCTGTCGTGACAGTATCCCCCAAAATTGGTTGGTTCTCAAAAGGTGATGAAATATTGTATAGCCAAGTCGGTGGTGGTGCAACATTTGACAT
>Ga0209709_10000123_pt1 | contig 71366 bp, 78 predicted proteins | sample ArcticOcean_MG_C_2_FD_187435 | JGI IMG/M metagenome (GOLD analysis project Ga0209709, IMG submission 187435) | Marine microbial communities from western Arctic Ocean - ArcticOcean_MG_CB4_136 (SPAdes) (version 2) | ecosystem: Environmental > Aquatic > Marine > Oceanic | place: Arctic Ocean... | reverse complement strand
TCATATTCATAGCAGTGTAATCGCCGCCGTGATCCTCTGGCCCAGTGACTTCTCCATAGATCGATGAGTTCTCGCCGTCGTAGTCGTTGACAACCTCGTCTATCGCCTCTTGGATTGCGTCTATATCGAGGGCGCCGTTGAATCTAACACCTTGGTTGCGGCCTTGGAGATATTCATTCATCTCTCGGAAGCCTTCGTGATCGTTAGAGTGTTCACCTGTTTCCTCAACGCTGCTAATATCCATATTTCTGATGAACCACTCGATGTGATCCCACATTTCGTGTGGAGGTGCGTCATTGTTGCGTCCCTTGATCTGGTAAAGCGTCTCGCCATCCCAAGTCATCGTGATATAGGACGATGATGCTTTGCGCTTGCCTTGGCGCTTGCGTAGTGACACAAGGGTGCCGCGAGAGTCAGAGCCGCAGTGTCCCATTCGCTCGCCTTCTACGGAGCAGTTAGACACCTCCAAGTTATACCAGTACGAGCCGTCCTCAAATGTGTGGATGATGCTGTCTGGGTCTTCTCGGTTGTTTAGGTCTTCCATCGCTGTGTCATAGGCGATGCTAATTTCTTCGCCCTTGATCATTTCGTAGTTCGTTGGTTCGTCGTTCAGCCAAGAGAACAACTCGTTCCATCTGCCCCAGTATGTTTTCCACTGAGCCAGCATATTCGCCTGCAACTCCTCTTTTACAACCTCAACCTTCTCGGAAGGCACACCTGCTTTGCTCAGTGCCTTCGTTGCTTTCATAAATGTCTTGCGCCAAGTGCCGGCAGGCTTGGCAAACGCCTGCTTTATATTGTCTGCAACGAATGCGATCTTCTTGTTTTGTTCGATGGTTTCGTCGTCATATGCGGCGCGCGGTGTTGTGCGTATAGCGCTCGAATCATAAGGCTCTACTGTGCGTGCGACAGTGCCGCCGTCTGGGACAGTGTTTACCTGTATCCGATCTCTGAAGTTACGCTCCATGAAGAGCAGCCAGTTCTCCTGAGTGCTGTCAATGTAGCCGGGGTTGCCCAGCTTGTGTTCTTTCCAGTGATTGCCTGCGTACATCTTTGACTTCTCGGGAGCATTCGGCATGCCTTCCTCAATAAAATCAACGATGACCTCGGGCAACCCGATGTCTCGGAGACCCTCTGTTAAAACTTCTTCTCGAAGATACTCAAACCAGTTGCCTGTAGAAATGCTCATTTATTTTCCTCTTAACAATATAAATAGTTGTTTTTAACAGTAACTACGCAAAAGGCTGTGACTTTAATAGTTCTGCCGTGTCTTGCCACCTCTTAACCTCATAGGTGGCGCCGTTTGGATGCAGGGACAATGCCTGTGCCAAAGAGCAATCATTGCCCGGAAAAGGAATCCGATCACCTACAAAGTGAATCTGGTTGTGTTCTATGGCTTCTTTGAAATAACGAGGGATAACCTGAGATTTATCATTCCCTTTGTTAAAAATATCGATGCTAACTGCTCCTCCAATTACAAAGTCTAGTTTGGGGTATTTTTCTCTCAGCTTTTGAACAATCGCTTTTCTTTCGTGGTTTTCAGCGTCCCAGTGTTCATAACATGTCCTTTCGACCTTGCTTGCGTTGCGACCAACAATCGAAAAATTTATCATACCAGTGCGATCTTCGTGATGATTGCCTGTCTTAATTGTAAATTCGGATTTAGCAACAATAGAATTTAACGATCGTTTAAGATTTTTCGGAGAGACAAATTTATTCTCATAAATGGTGTCCCATTCACTATAATTGTTTACCTCACTCTGTTCTCTTTTTTGATAAAAAATGTTCCCCATACAAGGAAAGACACCCCGGGCTTGCTCGATGATATCTAATCCTAACTGATCAATCAATCGCACAAAGGAGCCACCCGATACTATATAAACTTCTTTACCTTCGGACCATTTTTTAAATGTATTGTGAAACCCAGCGTCAATCTTGGACTTTGCCGGCGTAAGGGTCCCATCGACATCAAATAAATATATATCAGACACTCGCTATCTCCAAAATAATTGTACACCAACGATTAGAAATGAAAGAAAGACACATAACATGGTTTTAACAGTGAACATACTTTCATTTAAAAAATACCATGTAAGCGCAGGGAACGTGAAATAAGACATGCTGAAGATCAAAAATCTTGGACCCCATACTTCTCCCCATTCTTCGTAACACATTCTAATACCATACCAAAAGCATATCCCTGTAGGTATAGAGAACAGGGTAGCCGAAAGGATCGGCTTATCTTTCCACCAGTCCCATACAAACTGCGCGTTTAACTGGAACCACCCAAGAGTTTGCCCAAGCGCAAAGAGTGCGCAGGCTAAGAATAATTTTGATGTCATTTTTTCTCCAGATTGGTTACTATGATATCTTCGGCAAGTTCTATCTTTTTTGTCTCGGCGCCGAAACTGTTGACCATGATAATATTATAGTCTTTATAAAAGCTCAAGAGGCGCGGATTGCTTTTATATACAAGAACAAATTTCTTGTTTTGGTTCTTGAGAATATCTCTCAGTTCTTTATCATTCATATCGTATGTTTCATGCCCCACTGCTGTCGTTTTATTCAGCGGACTAAGGGAGAGCTTGCCGACCGGTAGCAATACAACTTCATCGTCTTCTATAAACCCAAAGGCATCAAGATATTTATCAGAATTATAATATTTGATATTGATTTTTTTTGCCCTCTCATCTTCATAAAACCTTTCTAGATTCTGTGTAGATAGCGGTGTAAAATTGTCTGTTCTGAATTGTCCATGGGAAATTGTTCCCGTTATGGAATAGCGATTTAGCAAGAAAAACAATGCCGATCTATAATAGGGATCTTTAAACCGCGGCCAATCATTTTGAAATAGATAAACAAGCTGCGGTCCTATCTGTGCGTTCACTCTCATTGCCATCTTAGATATTAAATATGGATCTCGCAGGGCGCAGTTCCAAAATTCATATATCACGAACTTATTGGTTGCAATCTCTATGTCATAACCAGCATAAGCGAGTGGGATTTCTAATTGTCCGGAGAACAGAAGAAGAGACTTTACCTTAGTCTTGATTGGGATGAGATTTTTGATTACTTCGGAACATACAAAAGTGTTCGGATCTTTAATCGGTGTTTTCATCTATTTTTTCGGGTGCCGGTTCTTGCGGCTGCGATAAAGAAAGCTCATATTCTACATACGAGCTTATTATAGATTGTATATCACTGAGAATAATATCTGTTTGCGCTAGGTTTTGTCTCACTTGATCGATTATCTTTATTGTTGATGAAGTAAGTATATCTTCGTCTCCCAGTTTTGGGAGTGACACTTCTCCTAATTTGGAGACAGCATGTGTATATAGTCTTCCTACTTCAGCCGGCAGCTCTTCAAGGTTGATTGAATACTGAATATTGATTCTTTGGGGGGTCATTTTTATCCTTTAATTAGTTTTTTATTTTGATTTAGAGATTTTTCAATTATGTTTGGGGCGCCCACAACGACAATCTCTGTACCGGTGTGGCCGCGGTTTATAGTTAACTTTGTAAATCGGTGATTTAAGTTTAAGTCTCCTGGTAATCCGCCTTGCTCATTGAGTTGTTTCATGCGGGCCTCTTCTCTGATCATTACTACATGCTCGGGGTTAACAAATACTTCCTGTAAAGTATAATCTTGTTTGGTTGTGAGGCTTGCATTTTGTCTTACTTCTGTTAATTTAACGAGCGACATATGCTTTCTCCATTGGGTACACGTGTCTTTTTTTCACGACTGCTTCTCGGCCGCGTGCATAGATTATATAAGTCTCGCTAAGCCAGCCGTTAAGGGTTGTTTCTTCAAGGAACACTCCCACTGTTGGCTTCTCTGTCTTCTCCAGTATCGCACTGTCATAATCGAAGAGAGTAACCCCTTGTGGAATATGTACTAGATCTCCTTGCTGCATTACTTGTTCTCCGTTTGTATTATACCAAAGTTAGTGGTTAGGAGGGTACCTGCACAGCTAGCAGCATTCTGAAGTGCTGTCTTTGTGACCTTAACGGGATCAATGATACCACTTTGGATCATATTTGACATCTGGCCGGTCTTGAAGTTCCAACCTTGTTCATCACCAACCTTAAGTATCTCATTAATAATAATATCGGCAGATTCTCCAGAATTTTGTGCCATTTGTTTAATGGGGGCGAGACATGCTTTTCTAACCACATCGATGCCGGCGTATTGATCGCCCATATTCTCAGCACTATCAAGATTGGCGTCTCGATCTACAATTGTAATCTTCAAGCTAGCTCTCAAGAGTGCGGTACCACCACCGGGAATTATTCCTTCTTCTTGTGCAGATCTTACAGCTTCTAGCGCATCCTCAATGCGATGCTTGCGCTCTATCATCTCTACCTCGGTAGTACCCCCGACTTTGATGACGGCGACGCCAGAAGCTAATCTAGCGACCCTTTGTTGAATTGCATCGGCGGCAGCAATATCATCCGTGGCTACTATTTCACTCTTTAGGGATTCAATTTTGTTATCGACCTGCTCATGGTTTGCTTTACCGCCAACAATGGTAGTCATATACTTGTTACTTTCAATAAACTTAGCAGAGCCTAAGTGTTTAAGTTTTACATCTTTTAACTTGACACCAGAGCTTCTTGATATGAACGTCGCACCGACTGAGAGTGCTAAGTCTTCTAGCAGATTACGGCGCTCGTCTCCATAACAAGGGGACTTGATTCCAGCTAGCTTTAAGGTTCCGCGCATGGCATTCATAATCATCGCAGCCAAAGCTTGTCCTTCTAAGTCCTCCGCAACTATAATCAATGGGCGAGATTCACGTGCAACCATCTCAAGAATTGGTAAGATGGACTCAACTGCATCGACTTTGTAATCTGTAACTAGGATTAGTGGCTCTTCATGAAACATCATCGAGCGGCGCTCATCAGTTATGAAGGCGCCGGCGCAATAGCCGGCATTAAACTTAAACCCCTCTTCAATATCTATACTAGTATCGACCGTGCGAGACTCTTCAATCGTAATCGATCCATCTTGTCCCACTCGGTCGACAGCCATGGAGATCAGGCGGCCAATCGACGGGTCATTGTTGGCCGAGATTGTGGCGATGTGCGTTATATCCTCTAGGCTTGTAACCGGCTTGGCCATCTCATCAAGATTCTCAACAATTATCTTTACACACCGATTAATACCTCTTTGTATTTCAACTGGCGAGGCGCCTGAAGCGATGTGTTTTTGGGCCTCTTGTATTATAGAGCGCGCAAGTACAGTAGCTGTGGTAGTGCCATCACCAGCAACATTATTTGTCTCTACGGCGGCTTGCTTTATAATTTGTGCAGCTGCATTTTCAAACGGATCCTCAAGTGCAACAAAGTGCGCAACTGTAACGCCGTCCTTAGTGATAAAGGGTTCTTTCCCTTTCTCTTGCAAAAGAACATTCCTGCCTTTTGGACCGAGTGTTGAACCAACGTTGTTCGCCAATATATTGACACCGTTTAGGATTTTCTTTTGTAACGATTCATTACTATCAAAGTCTCGACTCATTAATACCTCAGAGTTATGTAATAATTATAATATGTTTTCAAACAATTGTCAAGCAGAATCTTTTGTATATTTTGGATCTGCCTCAAGAATTCCAATAATCTCTTTACTTTTTGTTTGCCCCTTGCTGTTAGCAGCCATGGCACGGTTTCTTTTTGACTCGGAATAATAACGTCCGATATTCTCGGCCATCTCTTGTGTAGTTTCTAATAGTCTTCTGAGGGCGTCTCCCAAGATTCCGGAATAAATTTCTGCTAGCTCATCGATGTTCTTTTGAGAGAGGTCAAGAACACCATACGCTTGTAAGTTGATTGTTGAAGATGCCCCGTCCAGCTGCGCGCGGGTGATCGACCACTGACTCTTAGCGTCGGCTTTGCCCTTCTTACCTTCCGTGAGCAGCTCTTCTGCTGCTGTCATCCTTTTTTCTCTGATGTGAAAACTCTCGTTGTATTGGGTTTGCATTTGCTTAATTCTTCTAGCGTCAACGCTCTTTTCGAAGTCCTTTCTTTGTTGTTCTAATTCTTCTTCTTCCTCTTCGGGGGTCAGTTGTTCTGGTTCTTCCGCCGCGGGAAGCTCACCTGACTCTACAAAATCGTGTAAAAATCCAGCACGAGTATAGGCAGGTAATTGCACCATCACTTGGGCTAGCGGGAACAAACCCTCTTTAGAACCATCCCACGCAGCAATGGCATCCCTGACGGTATCTGGAGAGACGGCGCCGAATATATGGCCGTTGTTGGTTTGAACCAACATATCAACAAAGTTAGCTCGAGAGATTTCAAAATCGAAGATATAAAGCTTTTCTACAGTATCTCCCGTTGTTTCTTTATAAGCGATGAGGTATGCAATCTTTGATTCACCGCGAACCAACAAGTAATCAACCAAGTTTGTAAAACTGCCCTTAATGGGTGTTTTCGGGCTCAGCAGCTTAAGACTAACTGGTGCACCAGCTTTAGATGGATCATCCAGTTGAGCGTCACCCAGAGTAAATCCCGCGCGGAAATCCTCGATGGGCAACGTCCCTTTGACACGGCCGGAAATCTGTTGGCCTCCGGTCAGTGCCGCCATAAAAGCTTCGAAGACGAAGCCCGCAGAGCTTTCATTATAGTCATTGAGTGTGGCTTGTAGTGCCTCTGTGACCATCATCATGTTCAAAATAACATTCGGAGATCTTTTTCGCTTTGCAGACGCTGGTGTTAAAAACTTGTTCAGGTCAGCAATTCGATTCTTAATACTATTGCCGCCGCGGATAACGCTGAAGATCTTGTTAACTTGCTGGCGATCCATATTGTTGGGGTCTCCCCATGCTTCGGTAGGTACTAATTTCGGAAAGGGGATTGAAAAGCTAAATCGGCTCTCGGCCTCTGTTAACGGCTCTACTACGGATTCGGAGACCATTTTCTCAACCAACTCCATAATGGACTTAAATTCAGAGTTTGCTTCCGGTGGCTCCGCGGAGTCTCTAACTTCTATAAATTTTTCTTGTAAATATTTGTTCATCTTTTTTCCTTTAAATAATTATATCGGCGATTCCTAATTCGACCGCCTCTTCTGCTGTTAAATAAACGTTTACTTTTCGCTCGAGCAGATCTTTCAGATCAGATTTACTCATGTTCGTTTCGGCTATCAAGGCCTGGCTGTACATTTTTTGAATCTGCTCGATAGCTTCCATCTCATTCATGAGATTGTGAAGGGGTCCATGATTACCACCAATAACTGAGTGTATCATAACTCTGCAGTTCTGTCCGATCTTTCTCTGCCCTTTTGTGCCGGCTGCTAGCAGTAGTACGCCGGCCGACATAACTTTACCCATACCTATCGTATGGATTTCAGTTGTCTTCTTTATCTGTCGCATGATGTCATAGAGAGCGAACATATCATCGGCCGAGCCACCATACGTAGAAATATAAAACTCTATTGGTTTCTGATTTTTTCCGGTGGTGTCGAGCCTGTTAAGTTCCTGCAGGTATAGCATCGCGTGTGCTAATTCTGCAATCTTCTCTTCTGCCACGTCAGTGAAAAGTCCGATAGTTCTCATATCTGGCTCGGTCTGCTGGGCAGCCAGTATCGCCATGACTTCTTCTAACGTTTCCTCATCCATTTTTAGAGTCTTGATATTTTTGTCGCCCTTGTCGGTGGATGTTACTTCGTTAAGAAGGTCTTTGATCTTATTTAGCATTTTATTTATTCCAAAATTTAAAAACCGCAGCCTTATTTTCCTTAAGATATACCATTGAGGATTGCCAATTGTCAAACTTCAATGCTTCTCGATAAAATTTAGGATGAGCCTGTAATAAGTATGCGATAGAATTGTCTTTTAGTGTTTTAATTTCACTATCTACTCTATTTTCAAGGCTGATTAGCGAATTCTTGTCAGCATCTGATTCAATATACTCTTTTCTGGCAGCTTCTCTCGCATTCACAAGAGTTTCAATAGCTTTTATAACACAAGAAAGGTATACCACATGAGACAGTTTAATCAAAGAAAGGCTAAGCCTGTTTGCTCTTAGAAAATAAAACGTTGTGCAAGTAACATAACCAAAAATAAACACTAAAATATGTAGCAACCAGCTTTCCACTATAACCCCAAAAAATAACCACCAGCATGTGGTGGTTATAATAACATAAATGCTTTAGCTTGTCAACCTACTTGGTTAACCTTTTCATGATTCTCTCAGCCAACTTGTCGACCATCACATCTTTGCTCTTTGCTTTGCTCAATCTATCAGCTACACGCTTGGCAATTTCGTTGATGGTTTTTTCTTGCATCATGGGCTCTTCCTCTTCGGCGCCCATTTCGGCTTCGGCGCCCATTTCGGCACCCATGTCACCCATGTCTGCTTCTTCATCGCCTAATTCGTCATCCATCTCGGCATCTTCTTCGTCATCCATCTCAGTTGAGACAGGTTCTCCAAGAACATCCTCAAGGGCTGCCTCAAGCGCTCCCATGAAGTCTTCAACATCAACCATACGACCTTCGCCGCCGGCATCCATATCCATCTCATCGCCGCCTAAGTCATCCATATCTTCGTCGCCTTCGGCGCCCATCTCCATATCCATCTCATCGCCGCCCATCTCATCTCCGGGCGCCATTTCGACATCCATTTCCATGTCTTCTTCTTCCTGCATCTCTACAGGCTCTTCGTCTTCTGGGTTATACATTTCTTGAATTCTAGCGTCACCGATAGAGCCAAGGTTAGCAAGTTTAAGAAACTGTCTTACTTCAGCTTCAGTTAATAAAGTTTTACGGGACATTTAAAATTCTCCTTATTGAATAAAATTCCTAGTGTAAATAGTATCTATCTTTTGATTACGCTAGTTTAAAAATGAATTTAGGCTAGAGTGTTTAATTTTTTTAAGTGCTTGAGACTCTATTTGTTTTACTCTCGCAAAAGAAATGCCGAGCCTATCACCTATTTCTCTTAAAGTCATTGCGCCATTTTCATAAATAGCGATCAGCGTACAATTGTACTCTTCTTTGAAATTAATGTAATGCCGACAATCGGTTGAACCACAGATCTTCTTGTTTTTCATACACTTTCTGCTACATGGCAGTAGACCATCTTTTTTCATAAATCCGGGAACTCCATCGAGATGACGTCGAAAAGATCATCTATTTGATCTTCATTTAGTCCAAGCTCGTTTAAGGTTTCATCACCTTTGGCTTTCAACTTTTCTATCTTTTTCTTTTTGTTTTGAGAAAAGCTGCTGTGTTCGAAAACAAAGTCTCGGATCCTTTTATCTCCATCTAAATAACCTGTTATAACACTTCTAAAGAATTTAGCTTGCGTTAATCCATCGCCTTTTAATTTTAAAATTAGCTTGGCATGTCTATGATCCGACTCTGTAAAAACAATTCTCTTGTTATTCGTTCCATAAGATTCGCCTGTTTCTATAGGGTTCACCATTTCCTCCCCATTATGTGGGTTCTGCTCTCTCCCATGCCGGCAGAGGTTTGAACAACAAAATCTGCTTTCGCTTGAAACTCTGTGACGCTTCGTGCGCCGCTATAGGAAAACCCCGAGCGTATCCCTTTCTCAAGATCGAACAAAATACTCTTTACCGTACCGCGGTAGGGGACGCGGGCCGAGACTCCCTCATACGAAGAATAGCTGCCGCGCCAATTAACTTGAGCTTCTTTGGAGGCCATGCCTCTATACGTTTTCCACCTAGTCCCGTCAGCTTCTTCAAAAACCTTCCCTGGTGTCTCATCGGTACCCGACAATAGCGACCCGCACATAACTGCATCTGCACCCGCACCCAAAGCTTTAACAATATCGCCGGAATTCCTAATGCCACCATCTGCGATGATTGCTACGTCGCGATCAGTCTTGGCGCAGTCTATAATTGTTTGAAGACCTGGCATACCATGGCCTGTTTGTACTCTCGTAGAGCATATTGAGCCGCCGCCAATATTACACCGGACACTATCTGCGCCCCAATCAGCTAGAGAGTTGATACCCTCAAGGGTGGCAACGTTACCAGCCATGATGTGTAAATCATAGCCAAACAAGTTTCTCAAAGAGGTTAGCGCTTCTTGCATTAATATGTGGTGTCCGTGTGCAATATCAACACACAGGAAGGTGGCTCCAGAGTCAACACAAGCGGTGGCTCTCTTCATAAAGTCACCACTAACTCCGATAGCTGCACCGACATTTATTTCAACTTTGTATTTTTCTTTGCCAAAATCTTTTGCCATGCTAACATTTCTAGCTTGCATCTCAATTGTATTATATCGATGAATCACAGCGGTACCGCCTAGGTACCCCAATTCGATTGCCATGGCGGCTTCCGATATTGTATCCATCGGAGATGCAATGACTGGAAAGCGTAACTTAAGCCCTTTTCCGAGATCGGTTTCAATTGAGATGTCGCTTCTACTTCGAATATCTGAGTATGCCGGCGATAGCAGCACATCATCATATGATAAGGCTTTTCTCATAAAGCCTCCTTGTCGATGAAACTCTTGATGTCTCTAACTTTGTACCATGTCACATCATTCGGCTTTTCTGGTTCCGGGAGTAATCTCAGGGTTGCGGGGCGATTTCCAATATTTGAATGGATTACGAAGATCGTGGGAACACCCTTAAACCCGAGTTCTTTCTCGATTTTCGGATTGTCATCTATATTGTATGCAAAAAAATGTAGGTCGCTATACTTCTCTAGTTCAGAAATACCAACAAAATAATCTTGCAGCGCATGACAGAGATGGCAGTCATTAGAGTAAAATTTTAGAACGCACGTGGCATCTTCCTTAACTTTCCCTCTTAGTAAATCCTCTAGGGATTCTTTTGATATTCTAGTAACTGGCATCCAAAGCCTCCTGTGTTTTTCTTATACATTCTGGACAAAACAATCTCACAACGTCTTGTTTAACAACCACACTCCAAGATTTTATCATTTCTTTGTCCTGTTTATCAAAGTCCTCTTGACAAGTGTTACAATGTTCTGGTAATTTACCAAACTGTGACATCTTGTTTGAGAGGGTCTCGGTTGCATCAGCACCCATCGTCTTTTTCATTGAACGGCGGTGCTTGCGATTCATCAACTTACTCATTTATTAATGCTTTCTGTGCGCCACAGGCCATCACCACCGTCGAAAATTACGACAGCAGATGGGAATGGTGCGCTATTCTTACTATCTCCAAACTTCAACCTACCTTTTATAAAATAGATCTCTGAAGCCTTCATTACATAATTGTGCCAGTACTTTGTGTCGGTGCGGGCCGGGATGAGCATGACAACTTTGGTCTCATTCTTCATTGCTTCATTATAACCCTTTGCAATCCACTTGTCAATGCCTCTTCCATACGGAGGGTTAACAAAGCAGGTAAATCCTTCCCAATCTTTTTCCAAGCCATTCTCAGCTTCTGTGAAGAAGTTTGCACATTTAGTGTTATGTGGACTGGCACAGGGATCCAGGTTAAAGGGCCCAAATCTCCAATTTAGCTTGTCGAAAAAATCTTGCGGGGTTGACCAGTTGCCGGTGGCAGAGCTGAACATTGTCTTTTGTGTTGTTTTATTCATTGTTCTTACCACTCTTACCAAGCTTGGTATCTAAAATAAAATGACCGCTAATCATCTCTGTATTTTGTTCTGATTCGGTTTGCGGAACGAACATAACACGATCAACAGTAATATCTCCTTTTACGGTGGGGTTCCACTCCTTAATGCTGTCAATAACTATCGCTCGGGCCTTGGTAATGCCTTTTGAGTTGACCCCGTTGATGCTCGCAACAATTACAATTTCATCAACCTTTTTATTAATGTTGCGCTTTTTGTGACACTGTGATAATGTTGCAGTTGCAGAAGCAGTGTTGAGAATAAAGTATAAACCAATTTTGCGTCCATCAGTGGTTTCAAGAATCCACCCGCACGACTGCTTAAAATTAACTAATTTTTCGGCGCTCAAACCATAATCGTTGTTGTTGCCAAAATAAGAAGCCAATTCGTGTTTTTCCCAGCTTCTCATCTTTTCTTGCACAGCGGCTGTGCTTTTTTTAACACGATTCCATAAAGCCTTGTGTGTAGATGATCGTATGTGACATCGTTTTGCTGCAGCAATAACCTGGGCTTTCATCTCAACATCACCAAGTTCCGAGAAAAGTCTGCCATCATCGTGAGCCAATAGGCCATCTTCAATCATTGTTTGAAGCGACTTTACGTTGTCTGATGTTGTGGCTAACTTTGAGTGAGGATGTATGTTGTTTTCAATAGCCTGATATTGTGAAATTAACTTGTGCGGCTCGTTGTAGCGGCTAGCCCACAAATAACCGGATGGGATACCTTTAATTGAGGAACCCTCGGTGCTTAGGCGAACAGTCGATCTGTGTCTGGTGTTTCCCCAAAGAATGACGTTCCCTTCTTCTGTGACCAGAATACATGCGCCGAGATACTGCCCTTCGTCCTTTAACTGAGTCGACAATAAGGCCACATCTTCGTTTTTGCTATCCTCCACACGAGCCTGGCCCGGGCGAGTAATGCGCATTAGTTCACCATGGTGGTACAAATATTCTGTCACTATCTTGTTTCTAACAGGACAATAAACGTTTCTATTTTCGCGAGCTTTCATTGCGGCCGGCACCTGTGGGGCCAGCGCACTGGCCAGCGCACCGTAGTTTCTTATATTAGTTACTTTATTCATCGGTACTCCCTAGTGAGCCGGCGCCTCTGTTACTAATCGTCATCGGATAGCTGTACAGGGTGTCTTCTGCAGTCTCCAGGGGTCTAAAGTGGACAACTGGTGTCATCACCAACTGTGCAATCTTGTCTCCCGTTGAAAGGACCTGCAGGGTGTTCCCAACGTTGTGTAAATTGATGAATACTTCTCCATCATAACCTGAATCAACAACACACGCCCCAACAATAAGGGAACGTTTAGCCGCCACGCTGCTGCGGTTCTTCACTTCCAGCATATAACCGTGTGGTACTCCGAACTTCAGACCTGTTGATAAAACCTTGCTATCGCCCGGATTTAGAACCACAGATATCGGTTCTTCTGGTGAGAAGAAGACATCTAGGCCGGCGTCTGATGGGTTGGCCCTCTCGGGGCTAACCGCATTCTGGCGCATTTTTGCATATTCAAGAATCATTATTTTCTCCACCAGTGATCAACTCAAAACTCTCAACAACCTCATCGATGTTGACCTTTCCAGTAAACAAGCGGTATGCCTTAACTGCTGTCCGGATCTCGTCTGTATCGAGCCAGCCGTTCTCACGGTATTCACTGCGCAGATCTCTCTTCTGGCTCTTGTATGGTTCTATTGCGTCTTCAATTGCGCGCAACGAACGAATATATTCCTTAATGTATCTCTTCTTCTCTTCATTTGTATTAGCCATCTAAACCTCCTTGTGACTACACTAATATTATAACAACTTAGGAGGCGCCTGTCAACCGGATTCTATCGATTTATTTTTTTATTCGAAAGACTTGTGAAATGAAGCTCTTTATCAATGCATCACGCTCTTCATCGCTTTCACATTCCGAGAATTTATAGTTGTATGTTTTTTTGGTTTTGTTAATTTCGGTCATAATACCTTCTTTATCTTTTTTAAACCATCTAACTTGAATAGTATAATTCTCTGGTATAAAGACATTATACTTTTTTGCAAGTTTGATCAGTTCAAAATATCTCTTCTTCTCTAAACTTTGTCTTGCTTTTGAGAAATCTGCAGCTAATTTACGCTTGTACTCTTCATCGGATGTGTGGTTTTCAATTCTATCTGGATGTAGGAGTAAGGCTAACTTCTTAAACAACTTATTAAATTCACTATGTAAATCTTTGAAATCATCATCATCTATAAATTCTTCATATTCTTCTTCTGGTTCCGGTTCGGTTACCACAAGTTCTGTGCTTCCTGAGTATTCTGAAGCGCATGAAACCTCTTCCTCATCTTTTTGAGGTGGCCGGCCGTACAATTCTTCTAGTCTCTCTTCGTTCTCTTTATTGAGGCGGTCTCTATCAATGTTATTCTTTGCGCAATATGTTTTATAATATATTTCAAATTCGATGCCAGTTTGTTTTGTAAGTTCGCTAACTATATCATATTCATCATACAGATACTCTAGCTCATTAATAACCCTACGCCATTTTAATTTTTTTGATGAAAGCATAAACTAAGTAGTTTTATTTGAATTCGATCTTAACCCGGGTATCTATTTTTAATTCCGGAATACGTAAATGATTTGCAAGATTGTGCTTTTTGCAGTCTGTTGCTTCTAAAAACCAATCAGAGTGTCCTTTATCGTGTACAATGTCTAGAAAATATTCTTTATGCTTTCCACAGTTCTCTGCCATCATAGTGTAAATCTTTTGATTAAGCCGGTCTGTCTCTTCCGCGGAGGCTTTAATCTCTTCTACTTTCCCCCAACCCATTGAACTCACATCGTGAATCATGAGCGTTGCATCAGGGTCCATGTATCTATAACCTTCAGTGCCGAAGCTAAATAGTATAGCGCCACAAGACATGGCTTTGCCTTGTACAATTGTGGCCACTGGGATCCTGCAATGTTTAATATCAGATATCATCGACATTAAGCTATATACTTGGCCACCATAACTATCAATAATTATGGGTACTACAGGCTGTCCTGTGTTTTGTGCCTTAGCTATCAGTGAACTGAATTCTTTTGCTGATGGCTCATCGAATTTTCTAAGCCTAATGACGATCGGAAGATCGTCAATTAGTTTTGCTTCTTTTAATAACGGACTAAATGTTTTGATTATATTCATGTTTATCCTAGTAGTTTGAATGTTTTTCCAATGGCATAGGTCGAGAATCCCCAATTCGAATCATAGTTTAAACGTGCCAGGTATGGCCGGTTTAAATGTATTTTATCTTTATGAGGTTTTACTCCCCAACACCTTATTCTAGTTAGTTCGTTGTTTGAGTCAATGACATTTACAATCCAATAGTCTTTGCCATTTTTTGTTTTTCTAGCTGTAACCTCTCTCGGAATAAACCAGCAAACCTGTAACTCTTCATCATATTCTGAAATTGGTGGTATATGCTTGTCGCGCAACCTTTCGATGGTTTCTATACTAATAACCAAGTTGATTGGGAATACCCCTGTGAGGTCCGTTTTAAACTGAATGATCTCTTCTTGTGAAAAATCTCCTTCTGGTTCATATAATTCTAGATTGTCATTAAACTTTTTAAGACTCTTTGGGCGCTCGACAACACACGTAGACCAAAAATGTTTACGGCCGGTGAATCGATCATCCACGATATTATCTAGGGCGCCGCCCCTGCATAGAGCATCCATTGCCTTCTTATTTAACTTACTGTAGGAAACCCCCTCCCTAAAGAGCAGATCTTCTGCATTAAGGAACGGTCGATTATTAAGAACCTGTTCGATGGCGGCCATACCTAAGCCCTTAATAGACGTCAGTGGTTGAATGAGGGTTTTTCCATCCTCACTAATTTCCCACACTGTACCTGACTTATTTACATCGAGCGGAGCTATTTCAAAACCATATTGCTTTGCGATATTGATTGCCTTCTCTTTTCGGCTCTCTGGTTCCTTGTCCAAAAACGCTGCCATCCACTCAGAGGGATAGTAGTTAAATAACCAGGCACACTGAAAAGAGATAATGCTATATGATACAGCATGTGATTTATTAAATCCGTAGCCTGAGAAGAATTCAAACTTGTCCCACAGTGATTGTGCTTCATCTCGTACAATATTGTTTTTAAGGCAACCAGCAATAAACTTATCATGTAGTTTGCCTTTAACCGAACCCTTACCTGTTCCTTTTTTCGTAAGCACTTTGCGAAGCATGTTACCTTCATCGAGGGTCAAGCCTCCTAACTTATGAGCTAGCAGTGCAATTTGTTCTTGGAAGATTAAGAAGCCAAAGGTCTCCTGGGTGATCTCATGAGAGTCATCATTCAGATATTTAATATGATGTGGGCTTTCCTTGGCGTCTACATATTCGTCGTGAACGTTTGCAGACAAAGGGCCCGGGCGATAGATGGAGGTGACAGCTGAGACATCAATAATGTTGCGTGGCTTTGCACGAACGCAGAACTTCTGGGCGCCCTGCTCGGTGAACTGGAAGATGCCGGCCCACTTTCCAGCATGAAAGATATTCTCATACACCTCAGAATTATCTAGATCAATAATGTCTGGATGTAAATACCTGTCATAATAGCCTTTTATCTGTGCAAACGTTGGGTTCTCCACACTATGGTGACGACGAAGGATGTGTTCGATGCAACCCTCCATCATCTTTAAGGTAGATAACCCAAGCAGATCGAACTTGATGAAACCCATCGGCTCAAGATGTCGGACGTTCTGTCCCTCTGCCCACGGAGCCTGTCGTACTCCACCAGAATTAATCAATGGCATGTGGCTATCTAAGTTTTCTCCGATCACAACGCCGCCGGCATGCCGGGAGCAAGAGCGAACCTGTCCCACTAAACCCTCAACGTGCGTTTTAACCTGTGGGTACTTATTCAAATATGTCTTGAGTGCTGGAGAAAACTCGATCACTTCTTCCCATGTCGGAACATATACCCCAGCTTTAATGCCATGCTTGCGCTTGGCGTCTGGTGTTGCTTCGCGAAGCATAACTGACGTGACCGTGTTAACCTCTGTGAAAGGAATCCCATATAATTTTGAGATGTCTTTAATGAGGGATTTCAATTGCAAAGTGTTCCAATTGGAAATCGGAGCAACACAATCTTCACCCCACTTCTCTACTAATTTTTCTTTTAACGACATACTATCAGATACATCGTAATCGATATCAGGATAATCTGTGGCATCTGAGCGCAGGAACCGAGAGAACAACAAGCCGTGCTTAATCGGATCTACCTGTGTAATGTTTAGAGCATATGCCACTAGGGAGCCGGCAGCAGAGCCGCGGCCCGGGCCGGCTAACATCATCCCCGTTGCCAAGTCTGCTACAGACCTCATGGTCAGGAAATATTTGGAGAACCCCCTCTCATCAATAACATGCAACTCATGCCGAAGACGATCAGTGTACTCTTTGTTAGTGTGTAATCCCCTGTCCTTGAGGCCCTCTAGGGCATAGTTTACCAACGCTTGTGTGTCGGTGAATCCTGCTGGAACAACAAAGTTTGGAAGCCGTACAGTGTTGTCCGGCAAGAACGCTTCGATACGTTCGTGCGCAATTCTGTGTGTTTCTTCAATGCTTCGCATAACCAAGCTGTCGTTATATTCGAAGCCCTGCTCTTTTGAGTATTGCTTATAGCTCTCCCACATTTGATCGCCGTTCTTCGGATACAGCTCATAGCCGATTTCTTCAACACCTTCAGGTAGTTGTGACTCATCCTCAGCCCAAGATGGTCGGCCCTTGCCGAGCCAGCCAAGGCGCTTGTAGAGTTCTCTATCCTTCCAGGCATCAGGGGTGGGATAGTGGCTATCAGCGGTCGTCACCAGTTCGACGCCAAACTCTTCGGCAACTTGAATAACGTATTGGTTTAATTCATGTTGCTCTTTAATATTATTCCATTGAATCTCGGCATACCAGCGATCTCCGAAGATATCAACCATTTGCCGCGTAGACTCTCTCATCGCCTCTAGGACAGCTTCTTCGCCCTCCTCCCGGTGTTCCCAGTAGTTACCAGCGTAAACGCCGCCTAGGCATGCTGACGAGGCTATAATACCCTCATTGTATTTCTTCAATAGCGAGTAGTCAATACGTGGATATCGATAGAAATTTTCTGGCTGATAGGATTCTGAAATAAGTTTAAACAAGTTACTCAGACCTGTCTGGTTTTGAGCTAACAAAACCAGATGTCGCCGGCGTTTAAGGATGCCTTGGATTCTCTTGCTATCACCTTCATCTTCGACGGTGGCGCCCGACTGTTCGTCTTTTTTGATCGAGCGGGCCCTCTTCTTGTCTTCCATGGCCTGATTATATGCATCATGCCAGTCTGCAATCGAAGGCGTGAAGTACGCCTCACAGCCAAAAATAGGCTTGAAAGCCTTACCCTCCGCATGCATCTTCTTGGCATGTAGCACTTGGTAAGCTAGGCCGTTCATGTTTCCATGATCTGTTAAAGCGAGTGCATCACACCCGTTTTCATATGCAAAATCCATATGGTCTTGCGGATACCCTAGGGCATCAAAAATAGAACCCGCAACGCTGTGTGCGTGCAGACCTACAAATTTAATTTTAGAATTAATACGACTCATTATCCCTCCGAATCATATGGTATCTTAACGTGTTTATGAGGCTTTGTCAAGCCCTCAAAGGGTTTTATTATAATATTTTCCGAACCGATATAGCGGACATAATTTTCCCAAGTAGACGCGTCATGAAACCACGACAAGTCTTTAAAGGACGCGTTATCCTCGCTTACGCTTTCAAAAATTTCACTGAAACTGAAGTGCCGGGCTGACCATCTCTCGTGGAGTGGCAGCTTTTGGTCTGGATATTGCTGGCTCGGTGAAGGGGGTAAATATTCCCTTGTTGTCTTTTTGTTTATCGCTCTTCGACATAATTTAAAATCTTCTCCTGTCATTGTAAATGGTAATAATAGATCTTGTTTGACGGTATTACCTAGGAACTTGTAGAAAAAATTAGCTTTTATATTTCTTATTTCTTTCCGATGTTCTCTAATCTGGTGTGGATCACAGATCCCCAGCGGAAACGAAATGAAATATTTCTCTGGCGCGAGCCACTTTGAAATTCTGTAAGAAGTCATGTATGCAGAGTATATACCCTCCAACACTGACCATCCGTAGCTGTCTCTCCTATCTAAATCTTTTGGTTTTATACCGACATAGTAAATAGGCACTTCTTTTCTAAGTTCAGAATAAAATTTACTGGAGAAGTCTCTTTTATAATATACGGGGTCGTACACCCACTCACCAATTGTGTTTTTAACTGCCGGCGCGAGGTCCTCGTTTGCCACGATCCATATCGTGTCACAGCCGGCCATGGCACATTCAAAAACCGATCTCTGCACTAAGTTAAATCCATTGCAAACCGGTAACAATACCGATGGAAAGTTCACCTCAATATCAGAATCATAATTTGCAATGGGAATAATTCCAGACAAATGTGTTTTAGGCGGCATCGAGTCCTTCTAAAATTCTATCGTAGGTGTCGATATTGTCTTTAAGGTGTGATAACAAGCCACTTTCATTTTCTTTCTTAATTTCAACACAATCGGATTTTGTTTTCCTGTGTGTCGCTGTGCTGCTTGTTTCGCGGCGTATGCTAGTTGTTCTAAAATCATAGTGCCTAGGTGTTCCTTTCTTTGTGAATCCATTAAATTTTCCTCTCATCCCATTATCTTTCATTGTTTGTATTGTTTTAAATTTTGCCATTGTTTGTGAAAAATCAAAATCCAAAAGCTGCTCGCGTGTTATCCTTGATACCGCACAAGCATCTCTAACAGGAGTATTTCCATCAATACGGTCGGAACTATAAAACCATATTTGGCTGACAAAATCATCATTTGTTGTGATGTAATCAATTTCATGCTTTCCTCCACTGTTGAATGCTATATGATCATAACATATATAGGTCTCTTCGTCAAGATTTGTTTTCTCTATAAACCCTGAAGTGGCTTTATCCCCAAAATATAAACACTGATTAAACCTAAATTCTGCAATCTTTGAGTACTCATTGGAGCACTTTATTATGTTATCTTGGAGTCTCATGCTGTGGCATATGTTCGACAGTGGCATGAGACCCTTGAGAGACATAAGAAAGCTTAGTCTTTCCCAAAGCAATATCTTCGGGAGGCCAATTTCCCTACTTTCGTTAAAAGTTTTTATCTCTCTTCTATGGTTTTCTAATTTTAGAAATGACAAGTCCGTGTCCGGGGAGAGATAATCAAATCTATTAGGAGGATCAGGATCTGCAAATAATATTGGAAAATTATTTATGAAAGCGTACATTAATGCTGTAAGAGAACCCCCTACAACCACCTTATCATGCTCAAATATCAATCTTCTTCTTCTATTTCTTCAAGTAAAGAAACTATGTCCAGGCCGGCACAATCTATTTTTGCTTTACTTACATGGTAATGGCTAACGAATCCAGAAAATTTACCATAAGGGACATCTTGCACATATTTTGTAGATATTTTGCCAAACTGATTTTCTGGTGCTTGATAGGGAATTCCTGTTGCAGCGTGAATTGCTTTCCAGAGAGCCTTGAGGGCTTCGATCTGTTTTGGATAAAATCCCATAAATGGTTCCAGTTTCGTTCCGTGAACCCAGGCATCATCGATCATCGGTCTTTCGCCATGGCCTGCTTTGACATACCAATCTTGATATTTAGGATAATATGCATTAGAAATCTCTACCCCAACAGACGCCCGGTTTGCCCGGGCAGATCCGGCATGCCATGCTGCATGTTGCATGTCCATAGTCTGGTAGATGGTCCCATCATTATCAATTAGGAAGTGGACCGAGATTCCCCTTTTATCTAGAACACTCTGGCAAGATGTGGAGCTTAGACAAACATCCCAATGGTTTACGAAATACCTGATAGACCTTTTTGGTCTCGCGGAGTAGTCGTAGTAGTTACCCCTCTTGGATTCAAGCCCACCATCGGAAGACCACAGTACAAATTTATCCCAATTAATTGGATAGAAGTCACCATTGTAGACAATGTATTTAGAGTTGTTAGGTGGTTCGTCATGACAATAATCACCTACCACCTCTTGTCTTTCAGTCCACAATCTTCGAAAAGTCATTGGGCCGCAGAGTCCGTCAGCTTTTAAGTAGCGAATTCTTTGCCATTTTTTGATTGCCCTGACAAGTTTATCATCAAAATATTTCTCTCCAAACCATGATGGCTCCCACCCTAATTTTTTGGCGGAGGCTTCATTGTAGAAATTTTTATCCATGTTGTCCCCTAGGGTAACAAAACCCCTACGACATAATTTTCCAAAATTACACTATAAGTAGTCTTCTCTACCACTATTTCGTCGATCATGGACGCGTCAACTATAATTTTAGATCCCTGCTTTAGATCAAGTTTTACATCATCTGACTTATTTAATACCGAGACGACTGTGTGCTTCTGTTGTACGGGCTTATAGTCTTCAGGGAGAACAATTAAAGATTTCTGTTCTTCCGACCTTTGATCTAAATCAACCAAAATGTGTCTATTTACTGGTTTAAACATCTCTTATCTCCTTTAGTATAAGCTTTTGTTGTGTGAAATACTGCTCTTTAGTGAGGAATATTTCTTCTCTGGTGCTGCAATTTTTACACACCATCGTCATGTGCACATTTTCTCCGTGAGTGGAGCGGATGTTCCCAACCGGAATATAATAGCACAGTTCATTGTTAGCTTTGCATTTTCTCTTGGAGATATTTCTCCCCATCAAGTGATTGAAATTCATTTTTGCTCCTATATTTCACATGTGTCATTGGTACAAAACTTCGACCCGACTCCACCCTCGTCATCTTCAAATTTATCAACAGGTGTTATATTTCTGCTCATGCTTACATACTCGCCCCTACTAATCGGTTCATAGGGAGCCTGTTCATAACCTGTTTCTTCGTATCTTAAGAAGGAGACTGCTTTGAGTCGCGTTTCGTATAATTCAAGCGCAGTTTTAATTTGTTCTGCCTCGTCTGGCTTAAAAGTGACCGTAATAGACACTGAGTTATCCGCCCAATAATGTTGATACTGGGCTGCAGTTTCAAGTTGTTCCCACATCGATACATCCTTTTTTCCTTTTGAAAAATAGGGCTCATGTACAGGAAACTCGACACAAACAGTATTCGGAGAGTATTTATCATCTTCTATAGTATAACCTGCTTCGCTTAAAGTTTGAAGTAATTTTGAAGTTTTAGAGAACCTAATACGTCTAATATAATACTCGTCCTCTGGATAGTGTATGCCCGGGGTTGAGCCATTCAATAATGATACGGTACCAGATGGTTTGATAGAGGTCATTCTAACAGACTTTGGAATACAAAGCCAGTTTGAGTATTCTTCATCCAATACTTTAACGTGTTCATAAGACTTATCACACCAATTGTACATCTCGCGACGGCCGTGCTTGTTAAAGGCTTGAATAACTCCAGATTGAGATAAACCAATCCGGCGATTCTTGAGCATTTTGGCATTTGTTTCTGGCCAGTGTGTATTTGAAAGTGTGATCGTCTTACCATAAAGATAGGCGATCTTCAACGTACGCAAATAGTCTTCTAAATCATCATGCTTTGCTGGGTATGTCTCCACCAAACAACATAATTCTGCATCCTCTAATTGCTGTTCAACACATGGGTTAAAGCCGGCTACATTAATATCATCGTAGCGGGGGCCATCTTTGAAGCGGCCGCGGGTGCGTGCATTCTCTAACCAGATATATCCGGGCTCACCGTTCTTCTGGCTCTGAGCAGCATGCCAGGTATAATCCATTCCCACTTTGGCATTAAAAGAGTTATTAGATCCCCATCGATGATGGTAGAGCTTCTCTTGATCATTTTTCATCTCCAAATATTTTGTATCATCGTAGCGACCCATCGCTAAAGCTGCTGAGCGGCGTACGTTTCCTGCAACCACACAGCGGCCAATTAAGTTTTCAGTATCTACGATGTCAACGGAACTAATTGCGGCGCCAATCTTTGGCGAGTATAACTCTTTAAGGCTCTTGTGAAGTTCCATGAGGGGCTCGGGTCCAGAAGATGTTCCGCCGAAGCCTTTAATCTCGGCTCCTAGTGGTCTGATTATTGAATAATCGAATTTAGGCACCTTTGCGCCGAAGAAGAAGCCATCTAAGAGCATGTGAACTGAGTCGACCCAGCCTTCTCGTGAGTCATCGATAACCATCACATCGTTGGTATATTGGGGCTCTTGGATATTTAGACTCTGGGCGCCTTCCGTATCAAAACCTACTCCAATGCCGACCATGAGTGCATCCATCATCCAGGCGAACAGATAGCCGCCCTTTGTAGACAGGTCGCGCGTGGAGCGGAAAGCGCAATTGAATAAACCTGCAGCGGTTTTCTCTTCAATAAATTTCGTCCCCATCATCCACAGGCCGCGGCCGGGCGGGGTCCATTTTAAGTTAAATAATCGGTCGTAAGCATCCTTTGCAGTCTTTTGTGCTTTTGCATCATTCCATTCTAAACCAAGCATGAAGACATGCTGTTTCTGCATATTGAACATCCCCTCAACAACACGACGGCATGTTTGCCACCATTCTTCTGTGCCGGTGGCGTCTGGATCAAATTCATTCAAGCGTCGGGAGTATGTACGTTTAAAGGTTACATATCCAAGTGGTCCCCATGGAACCTCCAATCCTTTGTAGGGATCAACAAAAGTGTCTGAAAGTCTAAATCTGCGTATGTTTTCAATTGTTCTCATTATCGTTTTCCTTTAAATTTTTGATATTTGTTATGTAGTAAATCTCTTTGCATTGGTGCAGTTAAGACAACCGGTGATGTGGCTACTGAATTATTACTACCTATATTATTCGGCAACACTTTAATATTTACATTCGATGTATCCATAAACATATTATAAATCATCCCATCGGGCCCATTTCTATTTTTAGCTATAAAAACTTTTCCCGTGTTGTTCTGTTTATCTTCGATCGTTCGGGACACTGTGAAAATGAGATCAGCGACAAAGCATTTGTTGAATGCTTCGGAAATCTGTTCCATCGTAATCACTTCCGCATTGAGTCCAGATCGGTTAGTTTGAGAAGCCGTCCAGATCGGACACTGGTACTCAGTCGACAGGCCGCGAAGCTCTTCATAAATTGACTCAAGCTCATTTCTCTTTTCTTTCCTAATCACAACGGGCTTTAATAAATCGGCATAATCAACAATAATTAACCCGGGTTTAATTCCCCTTTTGGCCAGCCTGTTAAGATGGTTTTTGATTGTATTGGTTGACGCTGATTTCGTGGGGTATTCCTTAACAATAAGTTTACCATCGATATCTTTAATATTATCATAAACTTCTTGTTTAAAGGAATTTAGCTCTGACAATGGATACCCAGTGATACAGCTATCATATCTTTTCGCAATCACTGTGTCCTGTAGTTCTAAAGTGTAATGAACAACCGTTTTACCTTCTTTGATCGCCTCGGATCCAAGGTGGACGAGAACCATCGACTTTCCGGCGCCTGTTGGGGCAATTACCACACCCAACTCTGACTTACCAAGACCACCGCCGCAAATAGTGTCGACATCTTGCCAACCGGTCGTGACCGGGTTTCGAAACTTAGGAACATATCTTTCTTCGAAATCAGTAAGATATTCATATCCAAAGTCAGTCTCTGAGCCAAGCTTCAGCGAGTCATTAATTATTGTTGAAATTTCATCAAAAGAGCAACTTTGCAATAAATCAACCGACTTAAGCATTGCTCCCTTCAGATTTTGCTTTCTACAAAAATCAAGAGATTGCTCCTTAATATATTCACCGTCGACCACTTCCGAATTGCAGATAAGCTTAAAAAACTCAGATATCTGCTGTTTTACAATCTCATCTTCCGCCTCAAGTTCGGTGTCAAGTATTGTTTTGATGGTCTGGAATGAGGGGTGGGTCGAGTATCGGTCTCTATAATTTAAAATCTTTCTGGTGAAGACTCTCAAATATTCAATTTCTAGAAAGGAGATATCAAGGACTTCAAAGATCTGATCTGCGAAGGCTCGCTCCGTCAATATCAGATGAACTAGTCCATCCTGAAATGTTTTTCCAAACTTTGAAAAGTCTACTTTTTCGCCCAACTTATGCCTCTTTGTTTTATAAGTATAACATCTATTCTCTAGATGTCAAGTTGTTATGCTACCAACTTGATGATTGTCAATTAACAATCTAATTTTATTCTATTCAGTACCGCTTTGAGATCTTCCCAGTTTATTTCCCCGAAGCCATCTTCTAGCATCAGGCCAATTATATGCGTCTGGTTGAACGTACACTCAAAATTTTCAACAGAATTTTTAACGAAATTCTTAGATTGAATTGACATCATGGGTGAATAAAGCTGCATCATCTTATAATTATGCTTAATAACTTCTTTACCCTCAACTATATTTGTAAAAAATTTCAATTTTGTAGATGCATTTTCACAAAAATCGACGACCTCGTCGATAGTATAGTCTTTTTCAGAAGCCAAAAAAGAAAGTCGTTTCTTTACGGTTGGTAGGCCGGCTCCCTTAATGCCTGGCAGGTTGTCAGATGAGTCTCCGGCAATGGCTCTCGCAAGGGCCATGTTTCTTGGATGTATTCCGATTTCCTCTATGATTCTTTTCTTGTTCATAAGATCACCACTGGTGGGTCTATATACAACTGTCTCTGCATCACAAAGTTGCAAAAAGTCTCTATCGTTAGACGCAATGACCTTCTCCCAACCATCGTAATAGCTCATCCGAGTAACATACGATATAACATCGTCTGCCTCAATCTCAGGAATCATTGTTTGCACTATCGGCATTTCATTGAAGTACTCAATAACGCGTGACTGCTGCCAGATTTTATTGTGTATGACTTCATCATCGGTTAAGTTATGTACTGCTCGATTTAGACGCAGCGGCTTGCGGCCCTCTTTATATCCTTTATCAATTGCTCGGCGCTTCATTGAACCATTTGGTCCATCCCAGACAATGACGATTTCATTAGGATTTGTTAATCTTGTTAACGTTTGTAATATCTTAATGGTGCCCTTGATACCTCCGATCGGTTGTCCGTTTGTGGACAACGAAGGATCAACGATATAGGCGCGAATAAACATATTCAACGCATCGATAACCAATACTCTCTTCTTCTCACTCATATTTTGTACCTACCCCTGGTTTTATTATAATACGTCTTGACACTAAAGTCAAGTACCTTTTAGTCAGTTACTGGAACTGTGAGATCCTCTGGATCTTCATAGAAAACGCTGGCATCGCCTTCGCGTTTATCAAACTTCTGGACAATCTCTTCATCCATAATCTGGATAATTCTTTTCCGAAATTCTTCGTCGCTCTTTATAGTCTCAGTCCATTTTGATGGTTGGAACTTCTTTGAGTAACCATCTGGTGTAGACAGAGTATACCAAGCGCCGGCAGAGGAAAGATGTTCGGATCCCTTGATGGCATCAAACCAAGATTCTTCATCGCGGATACCCACATCATCAGTACCCCACATAATGCGGAAGGCACATGAACGACCTTGTGTTCCAAAGCGAGACTTCTCAAGTTTTATTTTGACTTCGGAGCCAATGCGAAACCCTTTCTCATCCTCAATGAACGCAGCCTTAGCTTTACGTCCAGTCAGCCAGATGCGAAGCGAGTATGCATAATGCATCGCTTTGCCGCCTGGGGTTGTGTAGGGTGTCGTCATTGCAACGATTCTTGCATTTGGGCCTTGTGGGATATTGGTCTTAAGTTGGTTAAGAACAATTAAGGTTGCTTGTTTGTCCGCAATCGGGATAACAAGCTTTGACATTCCCTTCGCGAGAATGCGTGCCTTCACCGCCATTGAAGATTGTGGGTTGAAGTCTCCCTCAACATCTGAAACAGAAGGAGTGAAGGCTAACGAGTCCCAAATAAATACTATTTGTTCGTCAGTCGCTCCAAGCAGTTCTTCAATGGTTTCCAAAACAAACTCGACAGAGGTTGCTTGAACATACATCAACTGGTCTAGATCACACCCTGCTCGCTCCAAGAAGGCTGGGTCGATGGCAGACTCAGAATCGAAGTAAACAACAACCTTGCCTGTTTTCTGGGCGTTTGCGGCCACTTGTACTGCCATATATGATTTACCGGTTGATTCTAATCCCGCGATCTCTGTGATCTTGCCTACTGGAATTCCTGTCAACTTGCCTTTGCTGATGATGGAGTCGAGCCAGCGGGAGCCGGTCGGGATCCACTCCTTAACGGATGTGGGGTTATCGCCAGACAAGTTGTGTGCCACATTTTGTCCGGCCTTTTTATTAACTATTTTCATTAAGCTTTGCAGGTCTACTCGACCGGCTTTAGCTGTTGTTTTCTTCGCCATGTGCCCTCCTTAAGACATAAATAGCGGCAGACTTTTTACCGGTCTGCCAGCGGCTGTTTTCACTCTGCTGTATCAGTAGAGCTAGCGGTGTCAGCCGCGGTGTCTTCATCCTTATCCCCGCAAGCCATTAATAGGGTTACGGCAAGGATTGGTAGAACGAGTCTCATATTCTCTCCTTAATAATGGCAGACTTTTTACCGGTCTGCCGGCGGGTTTGTAGAACAGGTTTAAGTGTTCTTTGTTTCTTGTACATGCAGACGCAAAGTTTGAGCAGAAGTCTTGACTTCCTGCATAACCTTACGCAAACGGGTGCCGGCTGCGCCGTTACCTTCATTATAGAATTTACTGTAATCTGCTCGAGTGGCAGTTAACAGTTCGATCATGTCTTCCAACATATTGATTTCATCTTGCATTTTGTTACTCCTTTAAAGTGGCGGCAGACTTTTTACCGGTCTGCCAGCGGCTTTGTTTACTACTCAGTTGTAGTTGCGGTGGTTTCAGTAGTTGTGTCACCGGTGGTGGTTGCCTCTGGTGTCTCTGTGATAGCAGAAACCTCAACAATCTCATTGATAATCGGGATCGTCTCTGTTGTGCTATTATCAGATACAGTAGCCGGGTCAACGGAACAAGTTCCATATGCGGTTGCGACAATAAGCACGCCTCCAACAACGCTAACTTGAACCTTCCAGCGGGCCCATAAGGATTTTAACCATTCCATAACATTCTCCTTTTTGTTTATAGAAAATTGTGGCAGACTATTTATAATACCGGTCTGCCAGCGGCATCAAACAAATCTATTACTTATTTAGCCATAAGTTCGTCGAATGCCTTGTCTACCGGATTTTTGGTATCAACATTATATTTTCCTGTCTCAGATGAACGCTCTTCAGCGCTAGCGTTACCTGAAAGTTGCTCGTCAAGAATTGCATCGATGTCTGTGGGGGACAGACGCTCAAAGAGGCTATCAAAATCGGGCATACGATCAAGGAGGGCAGGGATAGCCTCAGTGTCTTCCAGCAACGTAGACGTGCTACGACGCATTTTTAGATTTGTTTGTGGAAATGTCCCAGCGTGTGTACGCGGGGTATACGTAAGAGAGATATCTGTCCCTTCAAGGGCATCCGTAATGTCTCCATATTCTGGATCCAAGATGTAGCCCAGCAAAAGCTCATACGCCTTCTTGCCGTATCCGTAAAATTTGATACCAGCTTCTTCTTGTCCACGAACAACAACGGGTGAAAAATATCGTTGTCGTACGAACAAAGACTTGGCAAGCTTCTTGCTATCATCATCATTCTTCTCAACTCCCTCTCTCCACAGCGAGGAAGCAAAATCGCAAATTCCGCAGCGTTCGCTGAAGTTTCGCTTCGGGCACATAATCCCGCCTTTTCTTTCTCCAATGTTATAATGGAAATGCATTTCCTTTAGAGGATCTCCATCTCCCATTGGCACGATTCTAATATCAGTGTCACCCTCTTGTGGGCGAAACCAAACTGAATCCTCCGATTCGTCACCCTTAAGTTGGGCGAGCTTCTTTCTCATTAGTTCCATATTAATTGACATATTTTCTCCTTTTAATTAATGTCTAAAGTATACCAAGCGTTCCTTGATATCTAATATATTACTCTTGTCCTAGCTTGTCAAGAGTTTGTTTTTGTATTACGTTAGTGTGGGCAACGCAAAACCCAAAGTCATGTAGATGAGTTTCCCAAATACCATAAGAGATCTTCTTAAAAGCGTTCCTTGGTTTTTGTTTCAACTTATCTACAATTTGTTTATGTAGTCCTATTTCTTGTTCTAATCTTTCATCATTTATACATATATAATAACATATCTCCCGGGGGGTGTCAAGCTCAAAAAGCCATTTTTCTTGAATTTTATCAATGTCTAAGATCCCTATTGAGCGAATTCTGTTTACAGGCGCCGGCCGGGCCATCTGGCCAATTTCTGGTTCTGTGTGAGTGAAGAAGTTTAGATAGTGAACTGTGGAAAAAATAGTAGTGTTGAGTGAATCATAATAATTCTTAATCGAAATATCTAACATGTTTTTCTCCATTTCAAGATTTGAAAACACAGTGATATTTTTAAAGAGACCAGAACGCGCGTACTCCTGCAGGACGCCATATAAGACATTTTCCATTAGCTTGGGCATGCCTGTAAGCAACTCTGTATCAGGTTTAATATAGAATATCTCTATTGACTTATCTTTAATTTGCTCTAATATCCCCAAAGTGTAATTTGAACTATAGGAGGCGCCAACAACGAATACCTGCACATCATTGGTAATCCCCTTGAAGAAGTTCTTCAATTTTGGTATATTTGCCTCATAATTTTCTGGCTCACTGTGCGTAAGCAGCGGGTATACGTGGTTTGTCTTCTCCAGGTCGCTACCAAGCTGATAGACTTTGTAATTCTTTTGAGTTTTGAATTTCTCCACTATCGCCGATGCCGCGTTGCCTATCCCAATAACCGAAATCATAAATTAAGCTCTCCGAGATTATAGTAATCTTTTCCAGCTTGTAGGTTGGTTCTGAACGTTGCTAATTTATTTTGTGAAAACATTTCTTTTAATTCCGGGATCAGGTATTTTTCATCGTTTGGCATATCAATAACCAACTCGTCATGAATTATGTGTGATACAAACGACTTCTTATCTTCTAGGAAATGATCGATTGTAACTGCTCGCTCATTTACAAGGTCTGCAGTTGTGCTCTGAATAAGATAATTCAATGCTCTCTCTTTGTCAACAAACATTTTTCTTCCGAAGATAGTTTTTACAAAATCTCCATCATAATTTTGTTGAAGGAGTGCGTCGCGATCATATATAGAGTTTTTAATCTTATCTGAATTTGGGTTATACAACCAAGCAAAAAATGCTGTTTTTGCACGGTCGCGACTAGTAATACCTATGTTTTTAAACATGTTATCGATGTTCCACTCGTGAACATCGTAAGAGGGTTGTTTTATTCCTAAGAGACCCAAGACTGTGCGCGCTTCAGCGCCATTATAATCGAAGGATATAAACCAGTCGTTCACGGGCTTTACAAGTGCTCTGAGCTGTTTCTTCATGGTTAGTATTGGGAATGAACCCGGGTGGGTTGTTAGGCGGCCAGTTTTCGTTCCGAAGATGTTGTAATCGACGAACGCTGGTCCATTTAAAATCTTTTTTGCCGCGTGGCGGGTGCCTGTACTAACAAAAAGAGAACGGCAATCTTTGTTGTTGACATTCAAGTTTTGGTATCGAATCTTATACAGCAATTTTTCAACTTCTACTAAATGGCTATACGTCGGAGGTTTTTCAAAGTTCTCAAAAACGTATTGAGTTATCTTGTTTTTCAAATCTAAAAAGGACTCCAAAAAATCGTGAGGTACAATATCAAAGAAGCAATGTTCCCTAAAATCGATCTTAGCAATTTCAAAAGCTTTTCTAAAAGCCCGCATTTTCTGCTGCTTTTTGTTTAGATCTTCCATTAAGTGGTCCGGACAAACCTCTTCTAGAGCTTTACCGTTCACTAAGAACCATCCATAACTAATAGAGTCATCAACCACAGAGCCAGAATATTTCCACGTTCTGGCATCTTTGAAGTCTGTTGGCATTTTATCATCATCAAAAATGAGATGGCCATCTGTATAAATTCCGATACAGTCTCTTTTATCATCAAGCGCTTGAAAGTACACTATTTCCTCAGTTTGTCTGCCTTCCTTTTATTATAACTCAGAGAGCCGTTGTAGTCAAACGTTTTATTGATAATAATTTCAAAAGAGTTTAGGGCCTTGGTTAAGCTGTTGTAGCTCATTTCGATTGTATTGTTTATCAAAGAATAGACCTCCCCTTCTCCAAACTGTGATTCTTCTTCCGCAAACCTAATTCGACAGTATAAGTCTAAAAAATACGCTTCACTATATTCTTCTTTCAAGTTTTCTATGGTGTATTTGATTGGAGTCGTGACAACATTTTTCACTTGACCCGAAGAGATCTCGGCGCTTCTATGTAGCCGCACCGGTTTAAACTTATCATACATTTTAAAGAGAATCACTCTAAAGGTATCTAAATATTTAAAATGAGCCTTATTGTAGGCTACGTTTAATATTTGATCTGTCGACAGAATGCCATAGTTTTCCGCATATTTCAACATGTCCCCTGAAGCGATGTCAGCCACCATACGGCTTGGGTTGTTCCTGTCTATCATAAATCCATAGCTAGCGCAGGCATTTACGTAGAATTCCCAGTTTTTACTTTCGTAAAAATGCTCAATTTTCTTTTCATCATTTTGAAATTTAATATCCGATATATCTATGACGAGACCAGAGCACTCCATAGGACAAAACTTGCTTTTAACAAAAGCGGGGTACGTGAATGGCTTTTTCTTTGCTGCCTGTAGGATATAGGGCATTATTTTAATTGCGAAATCGTTGAAATTGACAAATTTTATTTTATTTTCTCTTATTACTCTTTCAAACGCTCTGAAATACATTGCAATATGTCTATTGTACGCCGCGTTCGGTGGAACGTAGGCGCTATGAGCTACAAGACCTGATAGGTACGTTTCGTTCTTCGATATTTCATTCACAAGAAGCTTTTTTCGAAACTGGAGCGCCAGAGCTTCAAAGGCATCTACAACAAAATTTAGGGCCCGGGCACGATCATCGCCGCTGGTTGGAATATCTTTTAATGCGGCCCCAACGTTGCTGGGGACAATTGGCAGATAAAGCCTGTCGACTCTGCCGTATAATTGCTTTTCAGCAAAAGTGAAATTTACCAAATTTTTCTGACTTGTTGTCATTTTGGCTTTTAGGTTGTAGATTAGCTTTTTTTCAAAAAGGTCTATTGTTGATTCAAAGTTAGTTTTTCTGTAAAATCTTGACATATTTGTATCCTCGCTTAATCGGTGTTAGCGCTGGGGACTCCCTCTGTTGAAAATATTTTTGACATTATGCTGTCGGCCGAGTAATCGAACAGAGCCCCAAACCGGCTCAGCTCGGGGGTAAGCTCAACGTCAATCCCCATAGCTGCACCGATATCCTGCAGCAGATTCGGACTATCTAGCGCCATGTTTCTTGCTGCATTAATATCTTCTGATGTGGAAGCGCCCGATTTACTTGAGCCATCGTTATCTGTTTCTGGAGCCTCTACGGTCGACTTACATTTGCTAGTTTCTTTTTTGTTGGGATTACCGCCCGGGGGTTTTGCCTGTTCTCCAATACCATTCGTCCAATACGCAGTAAATGAAGTATCAAATGTTCCGGGCCCGAATGTGTGACTCACTTTCGTAACATCGTAATAACCACCAATCCCAAGCTCGGTCAGATTATCAAACGAACCAATGGCGGCTAATGTGTCTTCATCCAGCGTTGGAACCCAGCCGGTACCGTCGACATAAATTTTAGCGCCCGGAAATACATTAAAATTAGCATAACAATCTACATCTACATTATAGACTTCTCTAAGTTGTTGTAATCCATCAAAACCTTCTGCTTCAAAGCGCGCTTCTTTCATCATCGGGCGTTTATCCCGGTTAAGTTTTATGTTCTTAATTATACCCCGGTCGCGACCGACTGAATAATGGTGGACGCCTCTTCTGCTATCTTCTGCTCTGTCACCCTGATAGCCACGGATGGCAGAGGTCCGAGAAGCATAAAAAATAAGATAATTATAAGTTTTGGACGGTTTTCCGTTTACTAGATCTTCCCCACCGAAACCGACCGGGTGCAATATAGGCTGATCATAGTATGATGCCATCAACCGATCAACGACTGGTATTTTGTCATCTGCATCTACTTTTCCCTTAGTGAGCTGAATAGTGTTGTAGCGCGCTGTTTTGATACGATGTGTTATATCATCTAAATCAGGACTGACGTTATAACAAACAGCTTCGGTCTTATTAAGTCTGGCTTTGTGTTTTACCGCACCACCAAAACATGTATCGTTATTTAAAAAGTTCCTTAGCATCTTCTGTATTAATTTTTGAAGGAAGGCCGCTAGCGGGAGCCTTGTCCTATCGTTTGCGAGGATCTCATGAGTCAAAAATTCCTGAAAGTATCTTAGGGAAATCGGTACATCTCCCAAGCTCGCTACAATCACTTTTTTTGGATTTTTTGGATCTACAATTTCCAATGGACCCAGAATAACCCTGTAGTGCTTATACGCTTCGTGAGACTCTTTCATTTTGGTTATATAATCACCCAGAATCTCATCCAGGTGGCCGGCCTCCACAAAAGCACGTGCCGCGGTCGGTGCGCCTTTCTCTAGTGCGTAGGCCTCATGTTTCTTTTTTATTGCCGCTAGGGTCATTTCGTTAGGCTGTAAAGTTGTTTCAATATTTTCCATAGCGACATCCACAATATCCCCTAGATAGAAATACGGTATATTGTTTTCTTGTATGCTGACGGGGGTTCCTGCCGTGGTTTTTATAACGATGCGCGCAGCTTCATCTGCGGCTTTCTTTAATGTTGCCTCTTGTTTTATCTCGTCCTCAGTCTTTTTCTCTTCGTTATTCTCTTTCTTTTTGGAGGTCCCGAAAACTTCGCTAATGTCTGCGGCGGGCCCACTGGCGTTGAACGCTTTTGCAACAGACGGAGGGATCGAAAGATAATGTATTTGTTGCTTTAAGTGTAGCCTCTTGATTAGATAAGGAAGCTTTTTTTCCCTCAGCTCGCGTCGCATTGAAATATGCATTTCTCTTTCTTTTTCCTTGGCTTCATCATCGCACATCGCAGTAAGCATTTTATTATTGATCTTATGATTAAGATCTTCCGAATTCATAATATCGCCGGCCAAAACATCAAAAGTAGAGGTATTAAAATGATCGGCTATAAATGGAACGTAATGAATAACGAACTCCAAAGATCCATTCGGTTGAAAATTGAACTCATGGGTAACAGGGGTCATTTGTACGGTTACAGAGTTTCTTGAGATTGCCGAATGAAGGTCCGTGTTGCCGGCCACTGTTTTCATGGGGGCACGAACGCCAACTTTCGCTTTAATTGCAAAATCCATTCTTGTAACGTCATCTACGGTGGAGCCGGCTCTTGGCATATTTGAATTTTCATCGGCGGCTTTGCTGACTGAAGACGATGCTGTTTTGCCTTTGCCTTTCGTTGTTACAGTTTTTAATGCTAAATCTATGTATCGGTAGGGAATACCGTTGCTTCCGCGGACTTTAAATAGTTCTTCCATGCTGGCTGTATAAATCTTCAGCGTTGCGCGCAGGTCCTTCTTAGCAGCAAAAGGATCAGTACCAATAAAGGATATATCAAATTGTTTTATACCCGTGCCGGCTGCTCGTTTTCTTTTGTTTATCAGCATGCTAATCAGATCTGATGAGCCCGGCAGGCCCGTGGATCCAACTTCGTTTGGTCCGGTAAATGCCGTATCAAACTTTATCTCTGTATTTATGTTTTCGCCGGCTTGCTCATCAAACACTGTTTTAAAAAATCTGATTTCTGGTTGAAGGTTGGCGATCTCTTCGGAACGCATATCAAAATATGCTTCTGTGTCTGGATATACTAAAAGCCTATTTACAAAATGGAAAGGATCATCATGAACCAAAATACATGCATTGGAGACTGTATCATTTGTTTGAGGGCTGCCGGCAACATAAGGCAGCTTCTTGTATTTACTTATGGTTTTATCTTTGTGTTTGATTATGTCGACCATCTTTGAAGTTAAGAAACACTGTTCTTTGAAACTAAAAGAGTCGGCGGTTGAACTTCCAGCCGATCCAGATGCTGCTTGCTCAGCTTTTTCAAGTGCGGCGGCATCACTTCGTCGAGCATTGGTATTGATCGCTTCCTGATCGGGTTGCTCTGAGACTTGTTCTTCAATGTCGGCGGCTGTGAGATCCGTGCCGGCGGGTGCGGCTTCCGGGTCAACAATATGTTGGATATCTACAAGAAATTTGGTTACCCATACATCCCCCGCTTCTGCAGAATTAGTTTTGGTACCGTAAAGCGCTCTAATCTCCGTTTCCTCGAGCCCAGAACTTAGAGCTTCGAATTTTTCTACCATGGCGCCATATTTTTGACTTCCTGCGAAGTCGTCTGACCAGTCAAGAATGCCGCCGACCGCAATGGGATCACCGTTGTCGTCCTCAAAGGCGACGTCACCGGATTTGTTGTCCCACCCGTCTCGTACGCCGCCAATAAAGTTGTTTATAGCGAGGGTTAACTCTCCGGAAGTCATTGGCTCCGATTCGTCATATTCACGCAGTTGGTAACCAGACATCTTAAACTCCTAAAACTTTCAACGTTAACCTTAGATCTACTGGAATTTCTATGATATCTCCATTGAATATATCAGATTCCAAGGCAACTCCGTTATACCATGCGATTACCCACCAGTAGGTGACATTTCCATAATATTGATATGACAGGTTATAAAGTCGATCGCCGTATTTCCATATGTGCTGTTGGGTCACAAGAGATGCGCGGTCTGAGATCGTTGGGTTTTTTAAAATCGGTGTTTCGTAATGAGTGATTGAGCCAACATTCCGTTTCTCTCTTAAATAAGAGTAATACTCCTCATCATTTGCAAATTTTTTCATTTTCTTATAACGCATTTAAAACCCTCATTCGTCCCTTGAGTCCAGATAACTTTGAGCTTCGTCTGCCATGGCTTCATCGTAATCGTTTGCTTTACCTTTGCCGGCTTTTCTATTATAGCGGTCAATTGACTTTTGTGCTCTTTTACCGCCAAGCGCTCCCATAAATCGAGTCCTCGCATTATCTTCTGCAGCCTGGCGATCTCGCTCCATTTGGATTCGTTTTTCATATTGCGCCCTATTATTAACTTTCTCTTTTGCCGTTGGTTCCTTCAAAACGACGTCATACATCATTCCGGGACTCAGGGGCCGGCCGGCCTCATCAAAACCAATCGTTTGTTCGTGAATTACGCTAAAATCTACCGAAACTTCAAAATTTTGCGGCATGATAGTGCCTGCGCGCTTTTCAAATATGGCATGGTTTTTAAAATCAGTATTAAAGGATATATTGTTAATAGCTGCTAATAATCCTTGATTTGCTTCAGAAGATATTTCCGAGCCGTATCTGCCATAAGTTCTTGTTCTGTTGCTTTCATTTTCTGCTTCGCCTCCGACATAATCAGGTCCTGGAATGTTAGTTTTCTGTATAAGGTTCATCATCTTAATCCTAACAAGCGGGGATTGCCCAATAGTGTGTTCGTTACCGGCTGGGGTGCCCGTAAAGCTCTCATTGGTTACAAAATATGAAGGGTATTGAAATTGAGCTAGCTTCTGTAATCTGCCCATGTTTTCATACGCTTCTTGTTCTGAAGACGCGGGGACGTCGAAAGCCAAACTTATAACTCTTTTTGTGTTGCTATAAGTATAAATTGGGTCCGTTCTGCCAAATACTGTTTCACCTTTCCACTCTGAGTTAAAGTTTTCTGAATAATTTGTTATGAAAGCTTTGAAAAAGACTTCTCTACCTGACGGCAGGTGGTGAAATGAGATTACAAACTTGCCACCATTGGCTAAAGCATCTGAACCATCAACTATGTGCTGGTTTCTTTCGCTTCTTCCATATTTTGATTGCCAAAAAAAGTTAGTATCGTCGCGATAATCTGCCATTTAAAGGGCCCTCATCATAAAGTAGCCTGTTTCGCTATGCCGCCTACAATATTAATTACCTTCTTATCAATTTCTTTACCATCTAAATTCATGGAAAGGTTGATAACATAGGGATCGGAGTTGTTGTTACCAGCGGATGCTCCAGCTTTCGCCGTAACACCACCTGTAGTGGCGCCTGCTAGCTTTGTCGCTGTATCTGATGTAGAGTCCGTCTCAAAGCCCATAAAGCTCTTAATCGAGTCAGGAACAAGGTCAAACGCCCCTCCAATTAGATCCATCAATAGACTACCAAGGCTTGTGAACGGAAACAAGAGCGCATCAACCATCATTTGTGCCGCGGCCATTAAAGAATCAGCATCTAGCATGCTGGTGATTCCATCCATTATGGAACTACCAATGTCCATAAATACTTGCGAGGGAGAGGCTATTCCTAAAAAGTCATATACCCAATCTACAACACCATTCCACATATACTCAAATGTTTCGCCAATAAAGCCCCAATCTAGTGCTTCCCAAGCTTCTTGAAAGCCCATCTCAACACCACCGATCATCTTATTGATACCTTTTCCGATAATATTTAGCAAACCAGTATCGCCTAGATCAACACCAAATAGCCTGCCAATTGAACCAATAAAACCACCAAGCAGGAAGTCGCCAAGCTCTGCAAAAGCCCCAAATGCGCCTATAAGGCCTCCGCCAATATAATCGGCAAGGTCGCCACCTGCGGCTTTGACTTTTATAAATCCCTCTACCATACCAGCTAAAGCAATTGTTATTGGATTTGTTTTTCCAAACTTAGTCATCATTTTTAAGCCGCGGCCAAGCATTGGTCCAAGCTTGCTCCCAAGGGTCATGAGCTTTGAAATTGGCTTCATGGCTGTGGAACCAAAGCCTTTTATCTTCGTAAAGATACTACCGACTTTTCCTTTAAGTTTACCCATAAACTCTGCAAACTGCATACCCTTAAATTGTATCTTCTCGAAAAGGTTTAACTTATTCGCGAATTTTCCTTTACCGGTAAGCCATCCGAATGCATCAACAATTTTTGTCTTAATTCCTCCAAAAAATCCCCAGAGTGCTTTTCCGGCTTTGACCATTTTTCCGGGAAACATAATTAGTCCCAGAACAAGCCCCTGAAAGGTCTCTAAAATATCTTTAGCTTTTTGCCATAAATCATTGAGACTTTCAAGGCTGCCGAAAAAAGCTGCAGCTTCATCGGGGATCCTTTCATAAGCTTTTTGGTTATAGTCTGCGAGCACTTTCGCAGCGTCCATCAATCCCGGAGCAAATTCATCCACGACTGTCATTGCTTTTGCAGCGAGAGTGCCGTATGCAGGCTCAATGGCTTTTGCGGCATTAACGGCTAATTCCGTTTGTGAGCGAATATTTGTTGCCGCATCTTCAAGAGTTTTAACGGCATCTGTGCCATCGGAGCCAGCCGCTTCTTTTTCAAGCGCGCTTAAGTCACCACTCATAGCTGCAGCAAAATCAGAAACATCTCCAAAGCCGGCAGCATTTGCCATAAACATCTTCTGCTTGCGGCCCATGTCTTGCAAAGAGACACCGGAATCCTCAATAGCGTCACGGATCATCTTGAATCTTTCTGCTGGATCATCTTCCATCATTAGGGACATCGAATCAACAAAGTTGCCACCCAATGCCGCATTTAAGCTACCTGCTTGTTCTGCGGCGCCTTCGAATGTGTCAAATTTATCCGTCATTTGGATTAATTTGCCCATTTCAAGCCCTGTGACCTTTTGAATTCTAGCCATTTCTTTAAACGTGGGGATTGCGGTGTCACCTAATTGAGCCAGTTTATCTGCTTGAGCAACATAGTCATCAGTTAGTTCTCCAACTGGAACTTGCATCGCGAGAGCGGTTCTTCTCAAATCTCTCATGGTGTCTGCTGCTGTATCTGCGGTCATTCCCATACCTTTGATACCCGATTGTAAACCTTGGGTGTATTGCTCGTTTGATACACCAACTTCAGCAAAAAGAGCAGCGTCGCTCAAAAGACTCTTTTGCATGTCTGCACTCAGCATTGTATAGTCAGACACCCCCGACACCAAACTGTTTACTGCTTCGGTCATTTGCTCATAGCCGACGCCGGATACTTTTAACGTATCCCCTAGTCGAATCGAGACTCGTGATAGATCTGCAGATACTTTACCTGTTCTCTCTAATTCGCGGGCGTAACTTTGGACGTCGTTTATATTACTAGACATCTCAACAATACTGTCTTTGGCTTTCTCCCACAGTTTGTTGTTCTTATCTAGGGCATCAGACGTTTTCTTAACTTGTGCGGTATATTCTTGTTGTTTAACAGAAAGTTTTGCTAATGCCTCTGTGTGCTCAACCGTTCCTTCGGTTGCATTCTTTACGTCTTGTTGAAGTTTTGTAATCTCTCCTCTAAGTCCAGCTACACGGGAGTTTGTTTTTTCTATTTCTTCCGATGAAATATTGACATTTACATTCTCGCCTTTCGAGACTCTTCCCTTGCTAGCATTAGCAAACCCACGCTCAATCGCGGCAATTATATCGTTAGTTGATGAAGCCAAAATTATATTCCTTTACACAATAAATAGTAAAAGCCCAAAAAGATGGGCTTTTCTATTAACCGAATTGTTTCGGCATTTCGGGTTGATTGAAGGCGGACAATGTTTGCGTTTTTGAATTCTTAGATTTGCCTGCATTTTCCATTGCTTCTTTCTCAGCTTCAAGCTGTTTTACAAGCCTCTCAGAAAACCATTTTCTTAGACCGATTGGCAAACTATAAGCTTCCGCAAATGACCAACCTCCGGAGTACTTCATGAAGAAAAATACTTCATAAACACTTTCCATATACTCAGGCGTCAGGCCAAAAAAAGTCCGCGGTTAACGGAACCTCCATGTCCTGCTCATACTCGCAGTTTTCACAGCTAAAGTGCTGGGTTAAATCTATATTCGGAGCGCATGCTTTATATGCTTTCCTTAGATAAGCGGAATCCAATGAAGGAAGATTTTCGGCAACATAATTAAGCGCATCATTCTCTTCGTTATTATTGACTGAAATTATCATAGCGCGGAGTTGTCTAGTAATGATATTATCGCCTTTTCCAGCTCCCCTCTTCTTTTGAGTGGAAATCTTCTTTTCGTCATATCCGTTTAACAGCTTAAATTTGATCTCTAGGTTACTATTCGGAAGAACCGTGTTGAACGTGCCATCGCCGTTGTATTGAGCAATATCGCTATTACCTTCGGTAACCGAAGCAAGATTTAAATCAAAAGAATACTCTTGTTTTGTCTCGCAAGATGGACACCCAACTGTCGTATTATATTCGTTGCCATATCCGGATACCCTGGAGGCAATAACAAGTGCGTTTTTGTCACCAACCAAAAGCGATCCTACATCGACTCTTTTGTCCATGATAATGCTTTGTAAAACACGATCGATTGCGACACCTTGCTTTAGAAGCGACACGGAAGTTAAAATATCTTCTTCTTTGGCTGTCATCTGCTTCAACTCAATATTTTCTTGGTTATGGAGCGGATGGCCCGGGGAATAGAATTTACCCTTTGATGGTAGTTCAACGAACTCCGTAGGAACAACGAATGAAAATGGTTGTTCGGAAGAAGCTGCTGCGTGAGCTATCGGAGCATCTGTTTGTGGAGCTGGCGTTCCTACACCAACTCGATCTTTATTTCTCGACAATATACACCTCTCTGTTTATTGTAATTGTATTGTATCTCAGGAATTGAAGAATTCGTTTCCTTGAAGCGCGACGGCAGAAGAGCCGGCAACTGTTTGTATTCTAGCCCAATCGTAACGAATCTTTAAGCTTATTTCGTTTAAATTGTCAGTTCCGTACTCTAAAGAGCCACCGAAATCGATTTCTTTCACGAACGAGTTCCAAAGAGTCCAAGTTTCAAGGGGTTTTCCGTCGGCATCAATTTGTGTAATCACAACAGTGCCAAGGGCGCCCGCCGCCTTCGCTTTAGACATACTTGTCAAGTCTTCGCTCGAAGCCTTTGTAGGAGGTTTATAACCACTGGCTTGTACGATTGCAGCCAATGTTGCGGCCGCATCAGGGTCACCCGCTGGGTCGACCATTTTAATATCACATTCGCTCCACGAAACGGAGCCCGGGTAGTAAAAGGTGTGGTTTAAATATTTGTGCTCAGCTTCAGCAACTGTAAAAGTCGGCTTTGTAACTGACTTGGCATACCAAAGTAATGGGCCTCCATTATCAGAGTTAATACCTGTAATACTAACCGTAAATCTAAATTGACGCTTTGGATCTTTGAGGTTTGTGTCCTCTCCAAAATTTGTTGACCAGAATGGCATTTTTAGTTTTCTCCCTTGAATTTAACTAGTTTATAATTTTATTTTAGTCATCGAAAGATGCACCAGTTGATGCGATTACGAAGTCAATTGCGATGAACTCAATTGCTCTGGCGGGTTTAACCATGATTTTGGCATAAAGAATGTTTTGATCAATAAGGTCAGCAGTAGTTGTGGTCTCGTCGAGAATCAAACGATAATCGGTGATACCAAATCTGGTCTTGACGTTTGCCAAGAACGGCTCAATAAGTCCCTTAAATCTGTCCCATGTCGCTTGCACATTTTGTTCAAAGAGGATCTGAGTCGAAAGGACCGAGATTTGCTTCTTGAGGTAGATGACTAAGCGGCGTACGTTGATTCTATCAAGCGCTGATTGGCGTTCCTGAAGAGTCTTCTGACCGAGGACAACGATACCGTTTGAAGGGAACGAAGCAATTGGATTGATTCGCGCATCATACAGCGTGTCGCGCTCCTTGGAAGAAAGTCTCTCGGAAACATTTGTAATTGGGATCCCTGCGGCGCCTTCACTGAGGCCGCCGCGGTTGAAGCCGGCTGGTGCGAACCAGACTGCAGACTTAGACTCGGAAGAGCCCAGGACACCCATCATGGCGACGGATGGCGGAATCCAGACAAGTTGACCTGTTCTTTCATCGCGGGTCTGTACCCACGGATAGAAACAAGCACCGTATGAGGAATCAATTCTTCTGTCTTTAAGAGTGTTGGCTGTTCCAACTGCGTTCTTGTTGATACGATTTGGCTTTGTCTTATACTCCTCGTGCGGAGGCGTATAAACATCAGGCAGATCAATCAGGGCCATGACGTCTGCTCTGTCTTCACATATATTAATCATGTGATTTGTAAGAGAAGGCACAGTCAGGCCCGGGGCTGACAGAAGGTTCATATCCAGTAAATCAGGATCTGCAACTGTATCAATCGCTCTTAGGTATGTAGCGTAAGCATAGCTATTGTCTTTCGTCGAACCGTCGGACATTAAACTATTAGCTAGCGGATCAGGCTTCGTGATATCGAATCCATCAAATCCGCCCCAGAACGGAGCCGTGAATCTGTTAATCCCCTCATCAAGAAGAGTCTTGTAGCTTCCCGTGCCTGTTCCAGTGACTGATTTTTGTAGGTTTCTGGATCCTGATGCGTAATTAAACGTTGAGGACTCTTTTCTGACATCATCTAAACTAAAGATGTAGGCGTATGGTTGTACACCGTACACTGTGGCGTTTGTGGGATCGTCGGGAAAGCCGGCGTATAGAAGCCTGTGTAAATCACCGAGGCCTTCAACGGGCGTCGTGCTACCGGAAGTTCGGGTTGAACGGAATCCAAAATATGCGTCTGTTTGGTTAGTCAGACCGCCATCAATAGAGGACGAGCGCAAGAGACTAGTTGGGAACGCGAAGGTTCCGGTGACATAACTAGTCGCACCGGAACCGTTGTCCACTCCACCCAGAAGCATCAAGCCGGCAGAACCGCCGAAACTGCGGTAGCCCTTATCGTAGAAAATTGAAGTGTTTGACGGCGCCACGGCCGTGGATGCGTTGTTATACTGAGCATAGCGCGGCGCTCCATAATAACCGAATGGAAGCAGTGCGGGGTCAGTCGCGCCGGCTTCAACATCAGCATTCATCTCAACTCTAACATATTTAGAATTGTTGTTGTACTCGCCGTATGCTCTAAGGCGCCTGTTCGATGTATCCCACTGATTATATTTGTCACCAAGTTTTCTAGCAACAAAATTAGGGGACGCAGGATTTAAGTTGCAGTTGTCGAATCTCTCAACAATTTCAACTCTGTTATCTGTATCAGTTATATTTCTTAAAACAACCGAGAACGTGCCGAATGGGCTTGTATTCGTGTTTGACTGTTTAATTCTTTCGATTGACACCTTGAGGTTTTTGTGTAACCACTCACCGTGGCCGCGGCCAACAAGGCGGAAAAGCTTTTGCATGTTTGCAGGCTGATAGCTTGTCGCGACACCAACGTCTTGCGAGATAAACCAACCAGCGATCGCTTCTCTCGATGCCTGTGTTTTCATCTTGGAGGGTCCGACGCCGGCGGCGGCGGTGCCATATCCAAGAGCTACAATACAACCAACACTAGCAGAAGTGTGAAAGCCAGCGTTAATTACATCTTGTTCAAAGGTTTCCCCAAGCCAGTAATCTTTTTGTGCTGCGGTTGGGTAAAATGTTTTAGTGTTGCCACTACGTAATTGAGGATTGGTGTTAAACTGGTTACGGACAAAGTTTTCAGAATGGTTATCAAAGTTGAAAAGAAACGTTTCGTCGCCTGTCGCAGTTCCATTAATTAAGACTTTGTGGTTTCCGCTTGAATCAGACGAAATAAACGCGCCGGCAGATGAGGTTATAGAACCCTCTGAGCCCCAGAGCGTACCCGAAAGCTGGATTATACCGTTTTGCAAATACCAAATAGCTGCACATTTTCCAGTGCCGAGATCTCCTGAAGTTGCACTTGATGAAGTGAACAGGAAAAGTCCCCAGGCGCCACCATTGCTTGTTTCAGCAACAGCTTTACCAACGGGTGAGCCGTCGGTCGACCAGCCGGCTGCAGCGGTTGTACCTGCAGCGCTTCCGGCAGAAGTTTGTTCGCCGAGCAATCTAACATAGGTAACCGGTGCCACGTTCGAGTTCAGGAACGCTTTTGCAGCGTATGTTCCGTACATTGGCGATTGGAAATTACCATCGCGATAGATATCTCCACCGGCATTACCGGGGACGGTATCTCCGAAGAGATTTACAAATTGAGAGAAAGACTCAATTTTTGTTGGCTGACCGGCTAATCCCTTCGCTGATCTTCCAATCACGACTGGGCCGATTTGATCCGGAGCCCTAGGAATGAAGGAGTTATCAATTTCATTGATAAACACCCCGGGCGAAACGAACTTAAAGTTTTTAACTGACATTTTGGTTATATCCTCATTTTTACTATTTTATTATAATTAAATAATTATAAGTTAATCATCAGTAAATAGTAGAACCATTTTCAAAAGTCTTCATCTGTACAAAGAAAAATGGTCGCAGTTCAGGAACTAATCTTTAACAAATGTGATTTCGCCCGGAAGTGGCTCGGATTCTCTTGGAAACGTAACCTCTACGACATTTTCGTCAATTCTAACGATACGGCGATCATCGTTGTTTCCCTCACCTACTAAGTAACCTAAAATCTTTATATTAATCTCGGTTGAAAACATTCTCATGTCTTCACTCAAATTGGAGACATTGTTGCTGTGTGTAAAGGACTGATCTATAAAGGCTTCATATGAATGGCCATTCCTTTTTAGATTAAAGGCGTTGATCTGACCTGTGCGCGCGATAAAGGGAGCTATTAGGTCGTTCATTTGCTGCTGGTATTCAGATTTAATTAATATCTTATAGTCCACATTGATATATACGGGAATTGGTATAGTTAAAGTTTGGATAACTACTTTCTTGTTAACTCTCGGATAATATTTCTGGAAAGTTGCCTCTTTTGGAAGTGATCGCATCGATGCTGCTACTGCAAAATTTCTTGTCTTGTCTTTAACAATTCGGCGTGCAATCGTCATTCGGCCGGTTCGGCCGTCTTTTCTATCTGAGTATGTATGTGCCTGATATGATCCTTTGCGTTCAGGATCTTTAGTAATCCCTGTTCTTTCGATACTAAGGACCGGTAATTTAATGGCGCCGTTATCTTCACGGAGTTCCTTTTCATTTTTAATTTGAAATGCTCTCTCCGGTGTCTGCCAGAGGACAGGTACTTTCGTTCGGCCTTCATTCGTGTTTGCCTCAAGGTGTAGATCCTCTTTTAACCAAGAGGTTATCGCATAATCAATGTCTTCAATCGTAGATTCAAGCATTCCTATTTCTTTAAGCCCTACAGAACCGGTCCTTGGTAAATCTGGAATCATGGTAAAATCAAAGTTATCAGGTAGCATCGAATAATCCCTTTCTTGCTCGTTTGCAAGTTGCAGCTATTTCAAAATCGTTATCAGCCTGACCAAACAGCAATTTGGGTTCTGATGTGTTCGTTATTTCGTAATAATGCTTGTTGTATAAAACGAAGTCCCCTTCTCGGACATAGAGATCCTGATCTTCAGTTAATCTTCTTTTATGGAAGTGGACTGTGATTTCCCATTGACGATCAATCCCAACACCTTCCATATAATCCGTTGCTTCTGTTTTCCACTCTATCAAAGCGTATACTCTGATTGGTGCCAGATAAGTTTTTTCAATAGCCTCTCCATATAGATCATGGAAATTGGTTCTTTCCATATCAATTGAATAATAAAGGATCTGTTGACCAATGACCTTCTCAATAAGCTCATCATTTACCTGTTTTACCAAATCCCGCTCTTTCTTGCCTAAGAAGAGTGGTGGTGGCGGCTGTTCCGGTCTATCCCATTTTTTTGACATAATTTATTAACCCACAAATATTGGCAAGGGAGAGAAGGCGTAAGTTTTAGCAACAGAATCAGCCTTCTCGGACGATATTCTCACTAATTCCTGATATTCCGTCTCTTTTAAGATTTCCATTAGCTTTTCTTTTAATTGCTGCTGTTCTTCCTTTGCTTGAGAGAGTAACTCGCTATGATTTAGAGTTACACTCTCTCCAGGAATCGGGATTGTGGTAAACTTGCCGCGGATTTGCCCCAGCATCTCTTTACACAATGCTAAAGAATATTTTCTGATCCATTGTTTACCAATCGAATTGATATTTTGGTATGGAATATTAGAATATGGTAACGTATTGAGATTATTTACCCCATTAACGCCGTCGTCGTACCCGCTATTATCTGCCGTTGAATCTGACTTGATATAAAATTGGAACCACATCGCATCATCTTGGAATCCAAAATGTGAAGGGATCGGAAAAAGCCTCAGTTTATTGTTTTTCAATTCATAAGAATAGTGAGAAGTTCTTGTAAAAATAGAATCCTCATACATAACAGCTTGCATTTTGTTCTGCCACGTGGGAATCACCTCAAATGTTGAGTCATCAGCAAATTGACCATACGTGGAACCGTTCCCTACAACACCAACCCCTCCATAATAGCCGTAGAATCTCCACATGGCGCGCGGAGACTTATAGAACACCTTTGTCACAAAGATCCTCTTGCCGGCGACTGAGCCTGAATAGTCGACCGACCTGCCATCATGATCTAATCCTGAAAGAGAAGCGCTTTCGACAATTTCTTGTAAATCGTAATCTTGCTTACTCGACTCTGGTGCAAATGAAGCAGAATATATTGTAGTAGTGCCACCGAGATTACCCAGTGTTGCTAAGCCATCACCTACGCGCTGTGCATAAGAGGCTTGGAATCTGGGGAACTTCAAGTTCGTCGCAGACCCGGATTTTATCTCACCCTTGTGATCAAACGTCCCAGTTACATCACCCAGGGCATCACTTAGAGCATTTTTACTTTGATGCAGGTTAATCGTATATGAATATTCTAGGACAGCCTCTTCATATGCTGAATAAACATTGGCTGGCGTAAGTTCAATATCAATTACATCACCACCAAGTTTCTTATAAACATAGCCAACCTGAAGGGATGCTCCGCTCAAAAAGTCAATTGAGGCAGTATAAATACCAAATGGTACGGCTGCAGCAACATTTGCTGCTGAACCAGTCGAAGTAAGTATTACCGCACTGGTCGTTGATTTGGGATTAAGGTTTGTTGGCATTAAAAGACTCCTACATCTTAAGTAGTAATCTCACAAACAAAACCCCGTCCATAATCATGCCCAGTTAACAAACAACAGCTAATTTTTTGCAGTTGTACTAGTAGTATTTCTTTTTGTTGTGCTTTTTCTTTTTGTAGCAGTTATTGTCGCAGACTTTCTTGTTGGCGACTTTTTCTTAACTTTGGCAATTTTTGTAACCGAGACTGGCGCTGCGGTTACAATTGGTACTACCACCGGTGCTACCACCTCTGGTTTATCCACTTCTGGTGAAGGGGTTGCTTCAACGACAACCTTTTCTACTTCACTTTGAGTTTTAATAACTTCGCTTTCAATAGTCTCAATCTTCTTGGCAATAATCTTCAGATCGTGATCGACTTTCAATGTTGGTACAACATCCTGAACTTTATATCTAGGATGGGCGCTAAATTTATTTCCAAACTTGCCTTTAGCAGCTAATAATCTTCTCTTTTTTCCCATTTTGGGCTCCTATGTGTCACAGTAAATAGTTATAACCTATGTAAAAATCTCAAAAATTTGCCGAGGAAAAAATTTGAGAGATCGGCATATTAAATAAAAAAAATTGAATTGCCTTATTCGTCCGAAGATTCCCCAGAGATCTCTGTGACAGCCACTACCATTTCACGGAAGTGGCCTAGCATATCTTTATGGCGCCCTAAGAGTTCCCTAGTCATATGCTCGAGGTACTCAACTCTATCTTCCAAGGTGGGTCCTTTCTCTTTGCATTCTGTGGCGCTAATTGTTGGGTCCGTCATTTTTTCTCCTAGTGTTCCGGTCTGGTTTACTATAACATATTAAGTTTGGTTTGTCAAGAAAAGCCTCCTAGACGGTTGGGAGGGGATTCAAAGGGTGTCGGAATAATTCTATTCTTCGGAAGGGTTCCTAAAAGATTGCGATCGAAGATTATCAAAGATGTTTAACTGAACTAGTTCCCGAAAGTTTTCTATTGTTCTTTTATTCAGCCCATATAGTTCTGCCACCTGAGACTCAAGAGTTTCGATCCTCTCTTTATCGCTTTTTTTCTCTTCTACAATTTCTTTTTCATTACTCATTTGTTCTCCTATATTGTAACAATCATAATTTTATTGTTTTTATTATAACAGGTTTGCATCACCTTGTCAATAATTAAAAATAAAAACCCCCCAACTAATAAAGAAAGGGGGTTTTATATATATTCTCAGTCGCTATTATTAAGCGTCTGTTACCGCGATTGTTCCGCCAGTGGTTCTAATAACCCCTTTGACGCACATAACATTGGAGTCATTACCAGCATGGAAATACAAGTAAGAACCTGCCAATATAGTACTGTCGCCCGTGTCGGTTAATAGTATGAGATTTCTACCATCGGTGAAGGCGCCTTGACGAGTCAAAAGATCCGTTCCATCCGTTGTACACCAAACTTCTCCGGACTCTGCGTCTAGGGAGTTGTTGGCGTGCATCGTGAGCTTAAGAAGTCCAGACGATCCAAATGTGTTACCCGTAAACAAAATTAGGCATTCGTCGCCGGCTGTTGTTAAGTCGGCGCCGACGGTCATGACAACCGTTCCACTGACATTACCAGTTAATCTAGCGATTCTCTGGGTGACAGTTGGGGTTTGCCCGGGGGCGCCGGTCGTTCCTATAGCAACATCAACTCCAAGAACCCCTGATCCGCCAAAAACGGTGGCTGCGTGGGCGACAGTAGGTACAGCCGAAAGGCCGGCGATGTATTCCAAAGCTCTAGAGAGGTTTAACGCAACGTTGCCAGATGTTACTACATCGTCGGTACCTGCGGCTGGGTCGAGACCCTGGAATTTGGGTTCGCCGAAGTTGGCGCTCCATTGTGGATGCAATCCAAACATTGTGGTATGAATACCACTGTTGTATTGGTCCTGTCCGTATATCGTATGTGTGCCAGTACCGCTGATGGCATGTGCACCTGTAAATGTTGCTGCAGCACTAGTTGTGATGGTGCAGTCTGTTAATGTTGAATTCGTGAGATCTATATCTCTATCTAGTTTTTCTAAAAGGGCGTCCATTCTGGCTAAGCCCATTCTTCTATTTCCCATAATTTGTTTCCTCCTTCAAGGTATGTTATTTGATATGGTTATCGATAACCTGATTATAATCACAAAATATAGCCAGCCACTTCGGCTATAAATCTTTAAAGGTCAGTGGCCCCGACCTCGAAGAAAACTCTCAAGTCAAATATAAGTAGTTTTTCCAACGCGTTTAAGACAAGCATAAACAAAAAAACCCCCCTTGCCAAAACAAGGGGGGTTTCTTATTTGACTACTTGATTGCCTATCCGCCAGCTTCTCCAAGAAGTCCGCGTACAACCACAAGGCCATACATATCAGGACGCACCATCTTCTTCGCGTAACGAGTCATCACACCCTTGCGAGGTACGAAGTCTTCTGGTCCGAAGATTGTTGGTGTGGTCTGCAGTGGGACGTACGGGGCGTACACGTATCCGCTTTCAAGGAAAGAGGAGCCGCGGCGACCAATAAGAATCACATTGCGGAGGAAGTACGGGTCAACAATGACGTCGAACTTCTTACTCAGGGCACCAACCTTCACAGCACCAACAGAACCGCTCTCATCGTCATGGGTGACGGAAGCACGGAATCCAGCGGTGAACTCAAGGACGTTAGCAATTTCAGGTCCGCAGACAATGAAGTTAGCTCCGCCGCGAAGAGTCTTGCGGTGAATAGCAGCCGAGACATCATTGATAGTCTCAACAAGGGTCTCATACCACTCTGATACCGTTCCGGTGAAGTCAGGAGCAGCCGAAGACGCTCCAATTTCTTGACCGGTTCCCTTATCGACAAACAAGCCGGGGGAACGAGACCAGTAAAGTGTACTAGCTTTTGCGCCGTTAATAAGATCACCAAGGATCTCACGGTCAATCTCAAGAGCAATTTGCTCAGAGAGAATGCTAGTCAACTCAACCTCAGCATCAAGGTTGTGGTAGGCGTTAAGGTCTTGACCTAACTCCGGAGTCCACTTAGCCTTAAGCTTCTTGGTTTGTGCAGTAACAGCAATGCTGTCAACCTTTATGTCGATCTCAGGGATGTTTTCATTACCCTCAAGGCCCCACTCAGTCTGACCAATAACTGAACCAATTGCGCCACCAGTGGTGATATCATCAACCTGTGGAGCACTCATGGAGAGGTATTGTGTACCGACCGCGGTGACGGCCGGGCTACTACTGTCAGTGGTAACAAAGACAAGGTTAAGATTGCCATCGGTACGACCCGCAGATTGATTATTACTACCAGTGGTAATGTTAGTCAGACGACGAATCTGTGTGGTTGCAGCAGTCGTAAGACCAGAATCGCCCAAGACCTGACGTAACGAATCGATGGAACAAGAGAACGCACCGAGGTTGTTATAGTCAACTTGAGAACCAGCACCAGCAGCTGCAACGGTGGCCTTAGTTATCTCAAGAGAGATAACATAACGAGAGGACCCACTAAGCGCCAACAAGTCAGGATCGTATTCGATCAACTTGTTTTGTGCATGAGTACCGTTACCAATGAGGAAACCACGTGCTACCATGCCACTAGAAGTAACAGCGAATGATGCGGTTGGCGACGAATACGCGTAACCATTAGCACCAACTGTACGTGGACCAGAGAGGTCCTGACCCATAGCTCCGACCAATGATACACCACCGGTAATCTCGGCACCAGTTGCAGAACCACCATAGATGGATTCGTTAGCTGTGTTACCAAAACGATCAGCAAGGCTTGAAGAACTTCCAAGGTTCGGGGAATACACGAAGTCAAGGAAGAAAATCAGACCCGAGGGTAAACTCATGGGCTGAACAGAGACAAGATCATTTGCGATCAGGCCTGCGAATACACGACGTACGATGGGGAACGCGACGGCTGCAAAGCCCTCAACATCACCAGCGCTCATGCTGCTGCTCTCGCGAAGCAGTTCTTTTGCTTGGTTTTCAAGCAAGCGAGCCATAGCTCCCTTCTGACGGTCTTTGGTAAGACCCTCTAGAAGACCGGTCTTCTCCCATTTGGTAAGAAGAGCGTGGCTTTCGGCGCGCATATCACGGTTAACAACTCCTTCGGTTAACCTTTCGATTATACTAGACATTTTAAATCACCTCCTTTTTTTTATAAATTATGATTATTTTATTCCAGCTAGTTTTTTCATTCGATCTTGCAACGGATCAAATGCGGGCGTCTCTTGGCGAGTTGCCCGAAGAACAGTAGAACGACGACCAATTGCTTCGCTCAGTGATTTTGGACTCTTCGTCTTTTTAGAAGAACCCTCCACTGTGCTTTGAAGCGTCTCAAAGATCGTCCTTGCTTCTGTTACAGAACCAGCACTAGAAATCGCTTCGGCAATTTTATCTTTTTGCCGCTCATTCAAGGAGGTATTTCTTAATACACGGTTCGTGTAAAGCAAGCGAGCGTTAGAAAGATTTACATCTTGTAAGTTTTCCTTAAGCTCTTGGAAGGCTTGCTTATACTCATTGTTCTGCCCATTGATTTGGTTATTTTCGAAAACCAATTCTTCTTGAGCTTTTTTCAATGCTTCCAATTCTTCTTGCACATCTGTACTACGACGATGTGCTAATTCTTTTTCAATTTGATATTTTTTGTCACCTGACGACCGGCCGGCCCAACCAGATAGGTCGGCGCCCATATCAACAGTAAGTTTTTCCATGATGGCGTCGGCAAGAGCATCAAAATCGACGTCTTCTTCCATAGATGCCTCAGCATCCTCATCAGCTGCTGCTTCTGTTTCGGCCGCTTCTGCTGATGCGCCATCATCTTCATCATCAGACAACATTTCGTCAAGAGACATTGCGTTAAAATCTATTTCTTCATCTTCTTCGAGATTGGCTTCTTCAATTTCAGAAGATAAAGCATCTAAATTTTCTTGAAGGGCGCCGAGGTCTATACTAATCTCGGTCTCTTGACCACTTTCTAAAAAAGAGTTTAAATTCTTACCATCAAGTTCAGAAAAGTCATCTGTTGCGGCCAAGGGGATTTCATCTTCGGAGATGTCCTCTTGAGGCTCTGCTTCTTCTTCTAAAGCAGGATCGGCTGTTAATTCTGTTGGAACAGCCGCGGCGGGATCTTCCGCGGCGGGGTCGGCGGCGGGGTCAGCGCCACCCAACATAGCATCCAGATCATCTTCTTGTTCTAAAAGTTTCTCTAATGTTTTCTTTACATCATTGGAATATTTTTCAATCACAATGGTTTCGGCATTCTTTAGTGCCGCCTCACGAAGCGCTTTGGCATCGATAATAGCTTCATTAAGCAAGTTTGACATGAACAGTCTCCTAAATTAACTTTATAATTCAAAATAAATAGTGTTCAGCAACCCAAAAAACCCTTTTTTTGAGGACCCTATTAGTTTTTAGCAATAACTGCCCAATCAAAGCCGGCTCCAATAGCAAATCCACATACAGTTATAAAAGAGCCAGAGCCCGCCGTCGACGCTGCCAAATCATGTGTCGATAACCCATCAATAAAGTCTTCTTGTGCGCTGCTGGCGGAAACTTGAATCACATGAGGTGAAAGATTTTTAATTGTATACGTTAAACCTACAGTCGCATTAGACAAGGCTGGTAAAGAAGCTGTGGTACCATTCGTGGGGTTGAATATAACCACTCGATCCGTAGCCGTTAAGGTATAGTTAGCTGTTTTCAAAGCAGTATGAAGTCTAACCGATCCGCTCATGTGAGTTGATCCTACAACACTGAGGGAATCTCCCGGAGTGGCTGTATTTATTCCAACCTTGTCGGTGCTGCCGTCAACAAACAACATGTGAGTGTTGTTAGTGCTTTCGACTCTAAAATCAACTAAAGAGTCAGAACCCTCATTGACAACAACTTCTGGTACTGAACCATTAATTCTGAATCCTTCCCGAGTTACACCGCCGTCATTGACCTTCAATACAATGTGCTTGTTGATCGTATCGTTTTGAATTAAAATATTGTCCGAAGAATTATAACCTATTTGTCCCAATGGGGTGCCAGGATTGTGTGATGAGCTAAAGTAAATTGTAGGCTCCGTGTTTTTAAGGATTAAACTTCCGGAGATAAAGGTCTGCCCACTTCCTTCAACTCGAAATGCAGGGATTCTTGTATTGCTCTTAGCTTCAAAGAGCATATCTAAGTCTGAGCCAGTGACATTTAGTTTCGCATTTAAAAGAAGGCCACCGACTGTTACCTGCCCTGAGCCGGTTATGCCAAGAACTACCTCATGACTGGGAAACTTAAAGATCATGGAACTTTCGTCGGCGGGTGCTTTAATCTTGAAACAACAACCGATACCGGGCTCTTCGTTAACGCCTATAGCTCCGTCAGCAGCAACAGTCATAGTATTGTTATTTATGTTTAACAGCTGAAACGATGCCAAGCCAGAGCCGGATATCGTAGTGGCTTTAATGCCAGCAGAGGATGTAATTTCTCTAAACGTAGCTGCCCCAAGTGCATTGATCGAGGCTCTGTTGCCATTTATAGCTAATGTCTGGAAAGCGCCAGTGCCCGAACCAGATACCGAAACCGCTTTGATTCCAGCAGAAGCCGTAATCTCTCTAAATGTAGCTGCACCGGTGGCATTGATTGACGCACGATTACCATTGATCGCCAAGGTTTGGAAAGCGCCAGCTGCAGAAGCGGATATGCTTACAGCCATAATACCAGATGATGCAGTCAGCTCTCTTAGAATAGTTTTTCCATTCGCATCTATCGAAGCATGGTTGCCATTTATTGTAAGGCTTTGGAATCCTCCGGCTCCCGATGAAGTTACGCTTGTTGCTGTAACTCCAGCTAAGACTGCAGTGCCGGCATTAGAAATAGAAGCCACGCCGCCATGGATTGCAAGACTTTGAAAGGCGCCGGCGCCTGAACCAGATACAGAAGCCGCTTTAATTCCTGCCGAGGCTGTAACCTCGCGGACGGTAATAGCCCCATTGGCATCAATAGATGCATGGTTACCATTAATTTGTAAACTTTGGAAATGACCAGCAGCAGATGCCGTGAGGCTTACTGCGGTAACTACTCCAACATTACTAACGGACGCTCTACCTCCGCCGATACTTATATTCTCGAAAGATCCTTGGCCAGAGCCGGAAATAATGCCGGCGCCGCCTGCAGCAATAAATGCCGGGGCTTGTATATGACCAACAGCTGAAAATTCATTCGCTCTGATACCCTGTGAAGCCGTAAGGGTAACAGTGGTGATCGCTCCCGCCTCGCTGATTGCTGCCCGGGCCCCATTAATATTTAAGCTTTTGAAGTCTGCGGCCGCAGAAGAGGATAAGGATATCGATGCTGTGATATGTGAACCGTTGATTATGAATCTTTGGATACCGTTGGTTTTGAAAGCTATAAAATCGTTTTCGAAATCAATCTGAGTATCTTCGGGATCGTCTTCAAATTTTACGTCGCCGTGTTGTTGTGGTCCTTTTGAGGAATTATAAGCCATTTAGTAATAGTCTCCGTTATGTATAAGTATCTTTCAGGAACCCTTAGTTCCAATAATCCACCAATTTTCTCCATCTGATTGAAGAGTTCTGGATGAATAATTCATTTTTATTGGCATGGTGTCATTAATATCTATTCGGCCCTCTTTACAGAGTACATCAACTTGATTGGAATTTATTTTGTATTTATCAGAGTTTGCCTTCTTGATTATCAAAATTCTTCCATTGTTGTTTACCGCGGGAGGTAAAATAACTTTAATTTTATTTTGTGAGGCGTCGCAAAGAATTGTGTAATCTTCCGATTGAACATTATATTCCGCGGAAGTGACCTTGTTTATGTTATAGTATACTGCTCCGGTGCATACGATTGTTGAATCTACTTTTAAATTACTAGTTTTGATTTTTCCATCAACCGCTAATGTATCTGATTGTCCATCGTACGTAAGATTAGGAGATGAATCAAACTCATTCGATCCCATCCATTGAATCTCGTTTTTCTTGCCAGAGGGTCTGTGCATTTTAATACTAATGTAACTGTCGTAAAGATTCTTTAGTGTTGTGCTCTTAGTAGAACCTTTAGATATGTCTGAAACCATTAGAAGATCTTGATCACTAAGATTTTGTCCACCTAGGTTTATCGCTTCCATTTTAGTTGGGTCAACCACCAGATTCTTTGAACGAATTGATAAGCCAGAGGTGGGCGACAAAGATATGCCGACGCCATCTTCATCTACTTCTAATCCATTGATAGCTTTAACTTGCAATTCTTTTCTGACGTTATGCAAGCCTCTTCCAAAATTCAAATTTACTGCATTTATCTTTTCATAGAATTTATTTGCTGGTAAATCCGTTAGGGATTTTCCAGAACCCATAAAAAGTTTTGATCTTATGTGATGAGACTGTAAAGTTACACCATCATATGTTAAATCATGATGAGCTTTTATTTCTGAATCACCTTCGTAAGTTAAAAGATTCTCCTTTGTTCCACCAACAATTTTTGTTATTGCAACGTCTTTCATTGTGGCACAAGGGCTCATAGCATCGGTGTCGTAGAAGACGCTTGCACTGATAGCGCTCTTAAATATTTTAACGCCACCAATCTCTTGATCGCCGTACTGATCGACTGAGCCATCAACCTTTCCTTTTAATACATTATATGCCATAGTTATCCTATCTCCAGTAAATAGCTTTATAGTTTTAAATAGTCTAATAAAAAAGGATGCCCCCACAAGGAGGGCATCCAGGAAACAACCAAAGGTTGTGGTGAATTATACGATTCGCCAGTCGCCGTGAGTAACATATACCATTGAAACAGCAGCATATGGTGATTCAAGGACAACAGTAGTACTGTTATCAATTGTATCTAAAGAACCAGACCTGCTAATGGTAATTGTGTTACCAGCACCGGTTGGACCAGCCTTAACAATGACAACATCACCGATAGAACCAGAAGGCAACGTGCAAACAGCAGTCGCTGAACCAGTGAAGTAGTTATAACCTTCGGAAAGGATAACAGTATCCGTACCAAGAGCAACAGCGTTACCTTGGACAGAAAGCACACCAGAGGTGGCCAAGAGACCAGCGCCGGCTAAACCAGTTGCAACACCATCGGAAAGGTGTACATCATCAATAGAGCCATCGACATACTGATCTGAATCAACAGAGTTTGCACTCATGTGAATGAGATCAATAGAGCCATCGACATACTGATCTGAATCAACAGAGTTTGCACTCATGTGAATGAGATCAATAGAACCATTTGTATAGTGTTCGGAGTCAACAGCATCGTCGGCGAGTTCGGCGCCGGTGACTGCATCGTTGTCGAGTTGGGCATTTGAGACAGAGTTGTTAGCAAGTGTTATTGCTCCAGTGTTGTCCATAGTAGCATCACCACTCATCGCCACTTCTTGATAACTTGTGCCATCGGCAACAAGAAACTTGGTAGATGTGTTGTCAGGCATCTTGAGAAGAGAACCAACAGTTACTGCAGCGAAGCTAGCATCGCCTAATGCAGAAATGCTTGCGTTGTTGTTGTTGATAGAAAGGTGAGAAGCCGAAACAAAACTTGAACCTGAGAAACTAGTTCCAAGGATCGCGTTTGTGACCATAACACCAGCGTCGTCAATTTTGAAGCTTGCGGCACCAAAGTTTGGACCACCGACATAAAATCGGTTGCTGCCCGCATCACCAGATGCAGAAAGAGTTGCTGTGTTTAAAGCACCGCCAGCGGTGAGATTACGTAGACCGGAGGCCACATCAGCACTTGCATCAAGGACAAGAGCTTTATTTGCAGCACCAGCACCGTTAGTGATGCCGTCAAGCTTCTCTAAATCGGTTTCATTCAAGTCGGCAGAACCGATGATGAACGAAGTACCGGCGGTGATAGCGCCAGTGCCAGTTACATTGCGAAGGCCAGCGATGTCGATGTTACTATCAGCAACGAGAGCCTTAGATGCAGCAGCAGTACCAGCAGTAATGCCGTCAAGCATTTCTAACTCAGCTTCAACAAGCACGGCAGAACCGAGTGTTATACCAGCAGCCGAAATGACGCCAGTAGCAGTAAGATTACGAAGACCAGAGATGTCGATGTTTGCATCGGCAACAAGAGCCTTAGATGCAGCAGCGGTACCGTTAGTGATACCGTCGAGTTTTTCGAGATCGGCCTCGTTGAGATCAGCGCTGCCGATAACGAAAGAACCGACCGCAGTTACAGAACCGCCGAAAACTGCAGCACCTAGGTTGCTAACAGTAGCAGTACCGCCGCCAAGTCTTAGGCTCTCGAAAGAAGCAAGACCAGAACCGGAAACGATGTTGGTAGAAATGAGTGCCGGGGCAATCACGTGACCAGTTGCTTGTACCTCGCCGGCTTTTAGACCGGAAGAAGCTGTAAGAGACGTGAGTGCAGCCGTGGCAGCGGTGAGTGCACCATCACAAGTGAAACTTGCGGCGGTAGCGCCGGCAGATGCCGAGAGAACTCCGCCATTATCAAAGACACCGACTTCTGCGCCAGCATCGTTGGTGATAATCGTCGAACCTTCTCGTGTAAGGGAACCGCTAAGAATAGCGTCCCCAGTTTGAAATTTATAAGCCATAGTTTAAAACCCTCCATATATTAAGTTTTATAGAACAAGCAATTAAATTATTAAATTGTTTGTCAATAGCAAACGAGGCACATAAGCCTCGTTCATTATAAATAGTGACGAGTTTGACGTTTTTTTTTAGAAGATAAAGTATTTATCTGAGCCGTTGCAATAAAGCTGAATCGATGCATAAGGCGACTCTAAAACTATCGAATTTTGGCCATCAATTGTTTGTGATCCTGAAGCTAAAACTGTTATGTTGTTCGAACTTGCGGCGCCGCCTTCATCTTTTATTACATAAGTTTGCCCGCTTGCAAGAAGCGCAGCACTAGGAAGCCTTACATCAACCGGGTTGCTATTTGTGTTGATTGCAATGAAATAATCTGTTGCGGAAGCCGTCATATTTGCAGTCGTCTGGATTCGATTAAAGACTATCCCGCCAGATACAGAAAGAACATTGCTAGAAAATATAAGATTTGAAGAGCCAGTTAAATCTCCATCAGAAGAATCGTGAAACTGAATAGAATATGCGGGACCTTCTGCTACAACATGATCTGCTTTAACGTTGATAAGGTTGCTCCCATCTCCGTATAAAAAAGAGGCTGAAAGCCCCAAGCTTGCTGTAACGTGCCCTGTTACATTTAAAATCGTACCGTCAAAGGTAAGGTTGCTCTCGCATGTTAATGTATTGGCATCTCCACCAATGTTCGTAATAATCGCATTGTTCGTAGCGTTTGAGACGCGGGGCACATTAACGACGTTTGCAGCGTCGGAAGTACTAAGGTTTCCCGACAGGATACCGCCGGCAGGCAGCTCGAAAGTACCACCCATGATAACCGTTCCAGACATCGCATTGAACGCCATACTGTTTTACCCCTACTATTATTAGACTGATATATATCAATAGTAATTAGAAGACAAACCAGTTCGCGCCATTAGAATATAAACTAATTGCGGGCATCGAGCCAGTGAGAATATATGATTCCGTGTTATCAATTGTGTAACCGGCAGAAGCGGTTAATATTATATTAGTACCGCCGCGGTCGGTTACTTCATCTTTAACAATTATAATCGCACCGGATCCGTACGTTGAAGCGCTTGGGATTAATACCTGAACGTTTGAAGTGTGCCTGACGCCAATAATATATGAAGGTGCTGATGCAGTGCTGTGGTTTACAGTTACTGGCTCGTAAAGGCCGCGGAAGCCTCGGACTTGTACAGTTTCGTTAGTGTTGTCGACATCCATCAATATGGTGCCATCTGCTTTAACAACCGTTAAGCTACCAGTTCTAATATGGCGGTCGTCATTTGTGTTACCCATGAAAGTAGAACCACTAACATCAATTTGGGTAACATTCTCAATGTGATAATGGCTAGCGGTGATTGCTCCGGACACATGAAGTGTACCTTTAACCAACAGTGTGTTAGCAGTATAAGGGACGTCAGATGCGGTATACCACATAAAGTTAGCCGATCCGGAGGTATTCCCCGCACCGGTTAAAAACTGAACTGAGCCGGTGGGACCTACCGCCGTGCCCGAGCTTGAACAGTTTACATATGCCCAACCAAACTGAGCCATCTGCTATCCGACCCCTGCTGAGCCTGACCAGTTAGGACCGAATGTCGTTGCTGCACTCTGAGGTTTGATGCTTGTAAGACCCGCAACAATGTCGACGCTCACAGAGCCAGTCAGATATACCTCGGTAACCTTCATATCCAGTACTTGTGTCGAGACAGGAATGCCGGCCGCGCCTTTACCAACTGTAAAATAGTTGTTCTCAGATTCAAGCCCTCTAACTGAAAATGCCACTTTAACGGCGTTAGAGGTATCATTGTTAATAATTTGCACCCATTTAGTTACGTACGGAAAGTGTACGACTGCGGGCCCTGGACCGTTCAATGAATCAATCGCGGCTTTTGCGTAAGGGGCTCCACTAACTTGATAAGCAGGGGCATGATTAAGCCCTGCACTAAATTTCCAGCTGGTGGTAAAGTTTTGTTCGGCCATTTTTAAATCTCCATAATTTATTATTCAAAAGTAAATAGTCACCTATTCTTTCTATTGCGTCTTTCTTCTGCTCTTTGTTCTTTTAATTCGTCTCGGATTCTTCTTCTTTCAGCTTTCGCTTTTTCTTCTCGTTTCTTGTCAGATGGCTTTTTATAATATCGCCTATCCTTAGCTTCTTCTATAATTTTTTCTTTTTTAGTTTTTTTGATAAACCTTTTTATCATTCTTTCGTGATTGCCGCGGCATTCTTTCGAGGTTACTAAAACATTTGCTTTCTTTCTTGCCATCTTATTTCATCATCTCCCACATCTTGGCGGAGTTGCCGACAAGATTGCTAATGTCCACGCCCGAATCTCCGGGGTCACCTAAATCTACTGTGCCGGCAGTTGTCTCTCGTTGAGCTGGGACTGGTGTAGAGCCTTCAAACAGATCCACTCCATTAAAGGAATCTTTGCCAATTGCATCCAACAGCTTCTTTCTTTGGGCGCCGGCATCTGGTGACCTTTGCTTCTGTGCCTTGGGCTGTGCTGGGGTAATTCTTTGTGATTCTACAATTAAGCTCTGGGTTTGTAACCCTTTTGCTACCTCAGACACGACATTGGAAAGAAGCCCTTCTTCAAGAAGGACTTCGTGTATACACTCTTTAACGAGAGGTTTAATGAGTTGTTTTAAATCTGATTTCTTCACAAATTACCCCTTGATAATTCCTGCAATCTTTTGCCACCTATTAATAGTTTCGGCTAGATTCTGATTGCCATGGCCAGGGCCACCGCCGGTGTTCAGACCCGTAGTAAGCTCATCGTCAGAAATTGTTTCTTCCTCTTCTTCACCATATGGGGCGCCCTCAGTGTCTACGATCGCCTTTTTAAGAACGGGAAGAGGTCCTCTCATCGGTGTATTTGGATTTTTTTCTTTGTATGCTAATTGAAGTTTGGCCAGTTCAAGAGCTTTCGGCACTAATAAAGATCCGATCGGACCACCATCGGGTGGCGGACCATCTGGGTCAGAATCCGAGACATAACTGTCAGCATCTCCGGTAACGGAGATAATTTTACCTTTATACTGTTTCACCCATTCCTCCATGGGCGGCTCGCCGGCTGCAATCCACTTCTGAAAGTGTGCTCCGCCGCCGCCACCATCGGGGGCCGGGGTGCCGCCTGGTGTGCCTCCGGTATCTGGGTCGCCGCCCTGTCCTTCACCATCATCCGGGCCTTGCGGATCGCCGCTCACTGGCTTAGTCTCTTGTTCGGAAGGGTCGACCGGTATAATCATCTTCGATAAGTTCTTAAGTCCGCCTTCGCGTGACTTGCCCATCAATCTCTTGCCGACTAAAATACCAATGGCGCCAATTGCTGCCGCTGGAAGTGCAAAGCCTGCTACTGATTTAAGGAAGCCCGGGCCAAGCCAAGTTGAAAGTGTGCTTAGGCTACCAGCTTTTTGGTAGAGTCTACCTAAATCTTGAACACCGCCGATGTCGCCGATGCCAGTTGAGGTGGCGCCCTGTGGGTTGGGCATTGATTGCCCAAAATTGCCTTCGGGTCCGGGATCACTGTAGTTTCCAAATTCGTCAGGCATCGATGGGTCCATCTCTGGTCCTAGTTCCGGTCCTAAATCTCCGCCGCCTCCGCCTCCGCCTCCGCCGCCTCCGCCGGGTGCGTCAGAACCAGGGGATAACTTGTCAACTTCGGGAGTCCAGTTTCCTTTGGCGTCGTATTGTTTAAAAACGTCTGATTCTTTTGAGAACTTACCGAGAAGATCTTGTTCTTTGTTCGTCATCCCCTTGGTGCCGCCGCGTTTCTGGAATTCTTTTTCTAAACCATTTCTAATCTTATCGAGCGCTTTCATTTGCCTAGGCTTAATCTCGCCGGCTTTGGCCAACTTAAACAACTTTAGCGCTCTATTATAGTTTGTAGCCACTCTTTCGTTAAGCTCTTCGGCTTCATCAACTTCTTCATTAACATATCTATAGGAATAAGACAAGTCACCTTCAAGACCGTCTACGTATCCTTTAATTTTTGATACTAAATCGTTTGCGGTGTCGGTTTCGAGCATACCTTGTTTGTGTGCCTCCTTGACCGCGGTATACATTGCGTGAATACCAATATTGATACCGAGGAATTCTTCTTCCTTTTCATTGTTAGGAAATTGATCAAACCCGGGTGCTTGCTTAAGTTGTGAGAACATCTCACCAAACTCTGCGTTTGCGGCATTGTCTGCTGCAGCTTGAAGTTTGTCGCGCTGGGCGGATGCGCCTGTGCTCTTACTGAGTCTAATCTTAGATAGCATATGCTTGGCCTTTTCCCATATACCTTCATCAAGTATTGTGGGGTCCGGAATCTTTTTGCCAGACAGTTCTTCCATTATACTAAGTAATATGACGCTTTGTAGATCCTGGCGTGACTCATAAATACTGCCAATTTCTTCTGTCAATTTGTGTTCAAATAATTTGTTCTCGATAGTTTCTTTGATTAAGACAGAAACTTGCTGCCTGTTTAATTTAGTACTCATTTAAAATCTCCAATGATATCATTAATTAGTCTATTGATTTTATCTGCTTTGTTGAATACGTTAGTATTCCCAAACTCTTTTGCCTCGCGCATCATAAATGCATTCGGCGTTGAAGGTTCTGAGACGAAATCAAAACAGATTAATTGAAAATCGTCTTCTACAACTGTAGAGCCTTGCGACTCACTTACGGAACCCATGCCGCGGGATGAAATCCCTAGCTTGACTCCACAATCCACTAACGAGCGAAGTATGTTACCTGATGGTGTGTCAAGTACCTGTACTTTGCCCATAACGCTTTTGCCTTCGAACCACACATCGGTGACCATGTGGGAGGCATTCTTAAGATTAATAACCGAATCATCGGGGTGGTCTAACTCACCGAGGGCACGACGTTCCTTAACAAGCTTCTTGTAGAGTTCTACTTCGCGCATCAATACATTGTGCGGATAAACGCGACCATTACCATTCTGTGTATCTGACTTTTGCATTACGCCAGACAAAATCATGCCACCTTCAGAGACATAACGCTTTTCGGCCTCCGTCAATAAATCTTGACAGACACCGCCTTCGCACAACTCGTAATATTCGCGTAAGAGAACTTGGCTCATTGTTCGGCGGCCCTCTTTGAGATTGTTCCACTAACTGCTTTCTGCAGATTGTGTACTGCACCCTTGACTCCGGGCTGGTTTAAATCGATACCAAGCTTTGTTAAATCGTTCACCATTGCTTTAAGGTGAGAATTTAAGATAGATAAAGTTTTCGTTGCCTCTGCTTTATCAGCACCTTGTGTCTTTGTATCGGCAGCAGCCTTTTCCTGATCTGCTTGTTGGCCTCTCAGTTTCTTGACATCGCCGCCAAGGAATTCGGCGCCAGCGGCTTTGGCGCCAGTATACTTCGCGCCAAGCGATTGGCCGGCGCCTTTGACGGCACTGCCAGCTTTGGACAGCGCACTTGATCCACGTGCCTTAAGTCGATCGAGCATTCCCTCATCGATCTCTCCATTGTCAACCATCGTCTGAATCTCTTCATCGATAATTTGTTTTAATTGATTTTCTGTGATTTTCATTTTAGCTAACTCCCTTTGCAGCAATGACGGACAGGTTGAAGCATCCACTTATCTATCCAAATGTTTGTGTTCATGTTTTATTCCCTCGTCTCCAAATATCATGTTAAAAATATATGATGTTCCAGATGATAACCATCCTAAAATAAAGAAATTAGCAACAGAAACGTCAAAATTAAATAGTTCTGTAAACGGAGAAAGCAACAATAAAAACCAACCTATATGAAATCCCACACACATTGGGCATTTAAACAGTGCTCCAAGTTTTCCTTTCGTTGGCCTTACGCTATCTAAAACTTTACCGTATACTATAATTTGAGTAAGCCCATAAGCACATAATATAAATGTTAATAATTCCATGATTTCCTATTCAAAAGTATACATATAGTTTAACGCATAAGGGTCTCTGATATACGAATGTTTCATCGAACCCTTTTCAGTTGCCTGTGGAACTTCACCTAGTTCTGTAGAATCTGTGTTATCCGGGTGTATCAAATCATCATCTTGCATAGAAATGATTGCCTCGGTATTTTCAAAGTATGGGCGTTCTTCATCGATAAAATTCGAAATGTTTATCAAAGCGAGCTTTGGGCCGGATATTTCTGGCTTTGCCGATTCTTGTATCGTGCCCTCCATCGCTCCGTAGAATGAACCGGCTTGGACACTCTCTGGTATAAGGATTCCCCTTTTAATCAAGTGAGTCATTAGTCGATTTTGTGCACCATAGACTAAATCAGACATAGTATCCTTGGGAAACACAACTACTTTTTTGTTTGTTGGGGACAAGACGATATCGATATCGCCATGATCAAAAATCATTACGTCGCCAGATAAGGTTTGGCGGGCATTTAATTCTAATTTAACTTTCTTTTGGTTGGCTTTTTCGCCAACTTTAATTATTATTGCCATTTTCCACTGTTTCCCTTACAAGAGACTGCACTTTAAGAATTGTTGACAGTATCTCTTCGTTGATTTCTGTTGCCTTCAAACTCTCAAGCTTGTTGGCAATTAGATTAGTTTTCTCAATCATGTCTTTATCTTCGGAAATGTATTTATTTCCCTTCGCTGATTCAATCTGGCTCTTTAATCTCGTAATCTCTTCGTTTAAAAACATTTTAAACTCAACCGAATTGTCCACAAAAGATCTGATATAAAGATTAAGAACATTTTTTTGCTCTTCAAAAAGCTGTTCATCATATTTGGTGTTAAATTTTTCAACAAATGAGTTTATTACGATGTTGTCGACGTCTGATAACTCCGAAGCTGGTTCTTCGCTACCCATTGTGTCTAAGACTAATTTTTCTAATAGGACTGCATCTCTAGGAGAGGTTTCCTTAGAAAACATTTGATAAATATTAGCAAGTGATTTGTAGTTTGGGACAAAGTTGTTAAAGATGCTGGCATCAAATTCTTTATTTACATCGCGAATGAAATCAGACTGCTTCTTAAATAAGGCTGCTGGATCAATTAATCTCTTCTGTAACTTCGCTTCTTTGATTATGCGGAGACAATCATCGAGATTCAGATCTTGGCCTTCATATAAGGATCTATAACAGTCTAGGTCCTTCTTAAGTAGCGAATTATTTTTAAAGTGCTTCTTAACTATGTTTACCACTTTGTTTTTTCGCATATCATCATCTTGTAAGATAGCCGACGTACCCTCTCTTATAAGGGCCTCATAAACAAATGCTGTGTTTCGTTTTTTATTGTGCCTAATCTTCATTTTTTTGCTCCGTAATTAATTTATTTTTATTTTCTAATTCAGTTATTAAACTATGTAAAGAATCGTTCACTTCAAAAAGCTTCTTTTCTTCGATAGACTCTTTCAAACTATAAATAGAAACATCTTCTTCATAAATACCTTTTGCAATGCTTGGAATTGAAGCAATTTCTGCTCCGGGGAACTTGGCCCTGTTGGATGACCCACGTTTTTCAGAATTATATTGGGCCTGATAATTTCTGGTTCTAGGCCCACTGTCCTTACGAGAATCATTTCTTACTGGGTGGTAAACCTTTCCTTTTGCTCCGGGAGTAAGCCGGGGAGCATTACGTGATCCAGGCGGTACTGCGAGCAATGAAGACTCTTCTCCACCGCCTCCCACATCCGCGGCAGGATCGGCGCCGATATCATCAGCAGGCATTTCTGCCGGCATCTCTCCGCCGCCCATATCCATGTCTCCGCCGCCTACTGCGCCGGCTGTCTCTCCTGCTGCCGCGGCTTCTGCAACAGCTTGGAGATTGGCATCATGTTTGCGATCATAATACATTTCTCTTTGGTTCCGTATAAACTCTTCGTGTGAAACTCCAAATATATTTTCAGACACCCATCGGCGAGAAAAGAATCCTTCTGTCGCAGAAGCCGCAATATCAAACTTCTGTTTCCAGTGCTCGATCTCTTGCAGTTCTGATATTTTGGAAGGGTTATTTAGTATTATTTTGAAGTTAACCAGATCATCTCCGCGGAAGCCGAGAGTATAAAGGTGAATGATTCCAATTTTTTCAAGCTCAGATGTAATCACTCTCTGTAATCTCTGGATTGTTCTAGCGAATCTAACATCTTTTTGGGCAAGAGTTGTTTTATCTTCGGCTGCACCATCTCCCATAGCGAGGTATGCTTGGGGGATTTTGAGGGCGGAGAACAATTTATCACGAAGATATTTAACATCATCAATCGCTGTTGTGTTTTGGCCGCCGGCAAGATTAGTAATTTCTGTGGCTGAGCCCGGGCGCACAGGAATGAAGTAATCTTCTTCTATGCTCATGGGGTTATATCTCATATCGACTCGACCACTGGTGGCATCAATAACCGAATGTCGTTTAAGCTGAGTAACAATCTTTTCCATATATTGCTCAACATCTTGGGGAGGGATTGCACCAACATCGATCTTGAATAATTTTCTCTCAGATGAGCGGATAACTCTATAGGCCATCATTGCATCCTCTACGAGAGTTAATTGTCTAAAAATTCTTCTGGCAGGGTCTAAGATAGAGGTACCGTACGGTGCATGCTTATCATTTCCTAAGACTCTGAAGTGTGCTATCTGCCAGTTTTCAAAAGTCATGCCTGCACCATTCCATTGATACTGTACATAATTTGGATTTGTGGAGTCTTGCCCCTCTAACCTTTCAAGCTCAGCTATCGGTAATGAGATTACTGATTGGATGCCATAATTATCATCGATGTCAAGATAGAGAAAGAAGTCTCCATACTTACACATTGTCCGAGCCCAGCCGAAAAGATTATAATCAATATTCAATACCTTAGAATAAAGGTTTTCAAGTACTGCTTTAATTTCTTCATTAGAACATTTAACGTTGAGCATGGGGCGCAAATCGGAATAAGTTGTCATCTCATCGGCATAGATATCCATTGAAGAGGCGATCTCTGGCATATACTCCATCTGATCAAAATCTACATAACGCTCCACGCGGCGTTGGTTTTGCATCGCGTTAGCAGAGAGGGTATCTAGTGGATTGTAAAGCGACTTTTTAAACTGCTGACCAGATGCCGATTTAAACCTAGATGAAAACTTGTCCAGATGTTGACGTCTAATCTTCCTGCCGGACTGCGATCGATAATTTATGATCGGCCCAGAAAACAATCTGGTTAATGCTTTAAATAATTGGGATTGGGTATTTCTTGGATTTTTCTCTGCCATTTTTAATTTCTCACTTTATGATCCATTTGTATTGGTCATATATTTTATCTGCTTCACTCATTTTATCAAAGATATCGTTTCTTTTGTAGCCTTCTTGCCCTTTAATTTGTGTATTCATTGTGGTTTTAGATGTATAGATAGCACCCAAGAAAGCTTTTTGATAGTTTAAATCTCTTGCGCTGGACTGAAGTGCTGTATCTCTCACCCAGCATGCGATTGCAAGTGCCATAATGAGATCATCGTGGTACCCTTTCATCGCTTGTGGTTTGCCATTTCTCCAAATAAAGGTCTTCATCTCGTTAACTGTACGAGAGGAATATATGGTAATTAGTTTATTTCTGATAAACTCTTCTAATTTTGCTACGATAAGCGGTCTAGTTTTCATAGTTGTGGAAAACCCTGGGACTGCAGAGTTCATTGCTTCGGCTTGATGTTGTTCGATATATTCGTGTGTTGATTTTATAGAATGATAAATATTTGGATATCCATATTCAAGTAATTTATCAAGAACAGAGTAACCAATATTGTTGTTTTCAACAACCAACATGCAGTCTCCATACTCACGGCCGACCTGATTAAGTAAGTTCGCGAACATATCTAATGTTGCTTTGCCCTGATACTCTCCAACGATCTCTAAAGTTTCAAGCTTTATTATATGAAATGTAGAATAATCTTCACCGTCGCCGCGCGCGACGTCAGCAACCATGAGATAATTGCACGTTGGATCAAACTCTTCCCAAATCCAAAAGTTTCTATCAAAGCCTGTCCTGTGCTTGGGTTCGCGCACATTTGCAAGGAGCCATTCCAGGCACTCAGGATCCACAACCGTTTCCCCAGAAGTATTGAAGTTACACTCTAACTCTTGAGCAATTTGTCGTTTGGACATATTCCTTGTTTCCTTGTTGTACCAATCGGCATCGCGGTCTGGGTGTACATCCCAAGGCAAATCTGTTAAATGAAAATTATTTGCTCCTGCCTCTGCATCTACACATGTCTTGTGAAACCAGTTACCTACACCATTGGGTGTGGAGAGGGCGATGCAGCGGCCGCCCGTTGAAAGAGTGGGGTATAGACCCGTCCATAGCTCTTCAAGACCCTCAATGTGTGCTGCCTCGTCGAGAACCAAAAGAGACAGCGCTTCAGAACGACCAGCATCGCCAGAAGTAGAAGCTGCCTTAATCGATGAGCCATTTGATAATTCGAAAGAAGTGCGGTTATCAACGGAGATTTCTGCAATCTTAATCCAAGACGGAAGATTTCGCATGATGTTTTTGACTTTCTTTACTAAGTTTCCTGCAACCGCAAACTTCGTTGCCATGACTAGGATGGATTTATCTCGGTGAAACAACATTAACCACACGACGTAGCCAGCAGTGATTGTAGAGATACCAAGCTGGCGTGCCTTCAAGATTACATTAAAACGATAATCATTGAAGTCTTTCATAAGACTATCTTGAAAATCATAGGTATCAAAAAGAATCAACCCCTTCAAGGGGTGAGAAATTCTTGCATAGGATTTAAGAAAATAAACGGGGTCTTTACCGCATTTAAGTATTTCGTTAACTCTTTGCTTTTTGTCTAATTGAAAACTCATACATTTTTCAGGGTCGCTATAACTTCTTCATTCATTTCTTGCCTGCTAGCTAAATCTCGGTACATCTCTTCTGCGTCATGATATGCAGATACATCACCGTTTTGGTGCCATACTAAAATCGCCGGTTTCCCATCGTTTGCTGTTTCAACAGTAGCCTCTACATCGAACTTATCGGCTAAATCTTCGACCTCTTCTTCTTGAAGCTCAGTGGTGCCCATGTATTCTTCGCCAGTATCTATATCTCTATTATATGCTGCTCCCATGCCTCTATACATAGTACCGCCCATTTCCAATAATTTATCGTAAACTTTGTTTGTAAGGTCTTCTCTGAATCCGATGGGGTTCCCCGAAGGTTCTTGGAGGTATTCTGGTGCAATTTGTCCAATAATATTGTTAAACAAATCAACCATTTCATCAGGTTGCATGGCACTAACTATGCCCAAAATAGCTTGCTCGGGATTCTCGGGAGGACCTGAGCGATCTTGGAATCCAGAATATTCACTCTCCGGGGCATCATCACTCGGAATATCCATTGGGCGAGTTTCACTCGACGAATCAGGCTCGGCGGCCGCAATCGGGAAAGGCATTGTTTCTGCCGTGTTTATATTTGATACCGGAGAGCCTGGGACTTCTGGTGGAGGAGGAGGACTTTTCGTACTTTTGGCATAGTCATCTAGCCAAGCTGGTTTCGGACCATTCTTTTGAATCCAATCCATAAAATCTTGATAGCGTTCCTGACTTAATGCCTCAAGTTGAATACCCTCTTCTTTCAGATATTCTTCTAAAACAATTTTCTGAAGTCTATTTCTAGAAATGTTCATTTCTTAGGCGTATCCTTGTCTTTCTTTCTTGTATCATTGCTTGGGCGTGTGCCACCTTTGCCGTTCCAGCCGCCTTGGGAAACAAATGATTCCCACTTAGCTTCAGGCTTTGTGTCGGCGTCGGCTGCGACGGCATTGTCCTCATTGAGTCCGCCGACTTTAAAGTCCATCATAGCTTGCACCCAGCTTCGAACGCGAGAAGAATTTTGAACGAGAACATCGATGTCTCCCTCTTTGGTCAGAGTTACAGAGTTGCCTGTAATCTTCTTATATTCTTTCTTGAGGAACGAGGTGATATCGGTCATCCTCTGCTCCACTTCAGTTTCAAAGCCTGCCGCATAAACTTCTTTAAGCTGAACCTCAGACATATAATTTAGACACATAATATTGCCATGGAATTTTACATTGAACCCGTCCATCACTCTCTTATCGAGAATTGGGTCCCCTTCCTCTCTTTGCAAGCCAGCTTTTAATTGCTCGCCATCTTCATTTAAAGCGCCATCGTAAGCGTTTGCAGCTGCTTGTGAAAGCCCTTGCACTATTTCGTAAACTGTAGCCATTATTCATTTTCCTCTTTTAAATTTGGTCTCCAACCTTTTTGCCATCTTTCTTCTCTACCTTCAATATATTGAATATAACAAGTATTGCAACAATCGAATTTTAGAAGACAAACATCATCCATAGATTTCTTTGGAAAGGATCCGCAGATAGGACATGTATGTAAAGGCTCCTTATTAAGTAGTTTTTTTGTAACCTTTATACCATTTATATCAATTTTCTCTTGCCACGAAGAGTTAGAAGAGTTTTTTGCATATAGCTCTTTCATTTGAGAGATATATTGATTTTCTTTTTCTTCGTCCCAATCTTTCATTGGGTTCTGGATTGTTTCTTTACCATATTTTTCAGCGATTGCCTTTTCAACCGATGCAATATAGTTCAAATCTTTTTTAGTCATTTATCGCCTTATATACGCCGTATGAACTTGCAGTGCCAATAAGGATCCCACCAGCAAAATACAACCATTTGTAGCCCGGGGAAGTTTTTTTTAGTGAATCTGCAAGGGAGCTAATCTCCATATCCTTTTGTATTATAAACAAATCGTATTCATCTGTTAAGGATTTATGCTCAATTTTTAAACTATCTAGCTTAAAACTATATTCTTCTTTTTGAATCTTTAGTTGGTATTCGGTTTGTATATCACAAGAGTACAAAGCAAGATCGTAGCGTGCTAGCATTTTTGCCATAGCTTTCTCATCAAAGATTACACCAGCAAACGGGGCCGGCGCCTTGTATTTTAAAATAGTAAACTTGGCCGGCTCGGTTGCATTTGCCGAAAGACTGAACATTAGGAGGAGTTTAAGGAACATATTCAATACCAAATTTAGTCTCTATATCTTTAATTAATTCTTCCTTATCATGTCTGAACTTTCTTTTATATTCGTTATTCTTTTTCTCTCGAAGTTTTTCAAGCTGTTTAAAAGCTTCTTCGTATTCTTCTTCAATCACAGCAATGGATTCTAAATGACTTTCCATGAGCAATTGTTTGGCTTGAATCTCTTGTTTGTGTATTTCTTTCAATCCCTCGATTTGTGCCTTGTGGGAATCCGATTGTATCTCATATGCTTTTTGCATTAAACTATAATCATGATGTGCTTTCATTGTCACAACTAAAGAAAGCAACACGATTAGTATTGCTTTCCAGTTCTTGAGTGCAAATTCTAGTAATTGCTTCTTAATCATTGTAACCTCTCAAGCGCGCTATACCATCGATAACCGTTTGGCCGCCAATATATATTGCTGAAATGATTACCCAATCTTCGCTGGTAACATGTCCAGCTAAAGTTAGTGCCGTGGCAGTTAACCACACCATCAGCTTTCTTGAGGTTAATTTTGCGAGCCAACCATCAACAAAGGCTTCTGCTTTCGCCATCACTATCCACCTCCGTAAGAATTGTTCTCTCCGGCCTCTTCTAACTGCTCTGAGTCTTTAGACGCTTCGCCCATCTTAGCTGTCACTGCTTGTAAAACAATTCCGCGGACCTCTTGAGGAACCTTCTCCATCTCAGATTGCAGAATATTATAAATTGCGTCAACCTGCGGCTGCAAGTCCTGCAACTCCATCTGTTCCATTTCTTCTTTAATGATCAACTTGAGTTTGGACTTAGTGAGTTTCATTTTAATCTGGCTTTGACTTGTTGTTTACTCATGGCTCGGCCTATTCCTGGATTTGCCTCAGTAAAAGCATTCAGTGCGACCTTTACGGCTTCTATGGTTGCTTCTCCATCGTATGACTCTTCAAAGCGCGCTGCTACATGTTCTGATACATAACTCTCACTAACGCCGGATTCTACTAATATAGTTGTAAGAATCTCAATAACTGATTCTTCCTCAGCCTCGACAGTTGTTACGGAAACCGCAGTCTTGTTTACAAGTTTGCTCCAAAGTGCTTTTAACCAATTCATTATACTGGGCGCCCAAGAATACTTTTCATTTCAGGCGAGAGATTAGAATTGTCTACATCACGCAAATCCGCAGGGTTGATGCCAGCGTTAAATAACTTAAATAAGTCATCAGTTGTTAGCGCATCTTGGGGATCAGGACCGGTGGTCGAGAAGCGGCTGG